>OGZY01000055.1_pt1 | contig 83868 bp, 82 predicted proteins | sample 1576911 | NCBI WGS metagenome assembly OGZY01 (sample SAMEA3541488, study PRJEB24748) | human gut metagenome | biome: human gut; feature: human-associated habitat; material: faeces | place: China | collected 2012 | reverse complement strand
AAATCAAAATTTCTTAAAATAATGCTTGATTTTTATTATCTAATTTTTGTTTATTGTTATTTTAGTGAAAGCGTTTCCTTATTAAAAACCAATGCATTTTAATGTGATTTTAATATAGGAACCTTTTCTTTAACACTGTTTTAATTTTGTCTGTGCTAAGATAAAACACGTCAAAAATGACATTGAAGGAGGAACCTGTATGATGTTAGATGTGGCAATGATTGCGATGCTGGTAGCTGGATTTGGGCTAATGCGATTATTTGTCAATTGGAATGAAAAACAAATCAATAAATAAGAGAGGGGATATTTGCACTATGTGGTTATTAGTTATTATGATTGCGGCACTTGCCGGATATTTGGTTTATGCATTGGTTAACCCTGAAAAATTTTAAATAGGAGGGAAAGGGAGCTATGTTACAGATACTTTGTACTTTGCTTATCTTTATGGTGATTATATTCCCAATTGGAATGTATGTCTATCATATCACCACACATAAGAAAAGTTTTGCAGATCCAGTTTTTGATAGAGTAGATCATACGATTTATAAAGTATTTCGAATTGATACTTCAAATATGAACTGGAAACAGTATGCATGTGCATTATTGTTAGTGAATGCATGTATGGTACTTGTTGGATATTTACTTTTACGTATACAATCTGTTTTATTCTTAAATCCAAATGGGATTGATAATATGGAACAGACATTATCTTTCAATACGATTATTTCCTTTATGACAAATACGAATTTACAACATTATTCTGGTGAATCCGGATTGACGTATTTATCACAGATGGTCGTTATTATTATGATGATGTTTACTTCAGCGGCTACAGGTTATGCAGCTTGCGTGGCAATGGTTAGAGGTTTGTTAGGAAAGCCTATGGGAAACTTCTATGTTGATTTTACACGTATCATAACTCGTTTCTTGTTGCCGGCTGCATTTCTTGTTGGCTTGTTCCTTGTATTTCAGGGCGTACCACAAACATTAGCTGCGAATTTTACAGTAGAAACGATAGAAGGAAAATTACAGGATATTGCCAGCGGACCGATTGCGGCTCTTGAATCTATTAAGCATTTAGGAACAAATGGGGGAGGGTTCTTGGGAGCTAACTCATCAACTCCATTGGAAAATCCAACGATTTTGAGTGATCTTGTGGAATTATTCTCTATGATGGTATTGCCTGCTGCCTGTGTATTTACATTTGGGCATATGGCTTATGATAAAGCACAGGAAAGAAAAGCTTTAAGGAAAGATTCTTCTGCTATTGTATCTGATGAAAATAAAAAACGTGTTTGGCTAGGTAAAGAAGGACGTACAATTTTTGTTGCGATGGGAATATTATTCCTGATTGGTCTTGGTGTTTGTTACTGGGCAGAAAGCCAGGGAAATGCGGCTGTTGCGGCAAATGGCATTACACAAACATTGGGAAGCATGGAAGGAAAAGAAGTACGTTTTGGGGTTGCACAGTCTTCTTTATTTACAACTGTAACAACATCCTTTACAACAGGTACGGTTAATAACATGCATGATACGTTAACACCATTAGGCGGTATGGTTCCATTATTGCACATGATGTTAAATGTTGTCTTTGGCGGTGCTGGTGTTGGTTTGATGAACATGTTGATTTATGCAATTATCGCTGTATTTATTTGTGGATTGATGATTGGACGTACACCAGAATATTTAGGAAAGAAAATTGAAGGAAAAGAAATGAAGCTTGCGGCTTTATGTATTATTATTCATCCTTTGCTGATTTTGGGATTCTCGGCAATTGCAGTAGCTTGTCAGGCAGGTTTAGAAGGTATTACAAATCCAGGATATCATGGCCTTTCTCAGGTATTGTATGAATTTGCATCATCTGCGGCAAACAATGGTTCAGGTTTTGAAGGTTTGGCAGATAATTCTTACTTCTGGAATATTACAACAGGTATGGCAATGTTTTTTGGAAGATATTTATCTATTATCATTCAGTTGGCAATTGCAGGAAGTTTATTTAATAAGATGGATATCAATGAATCGGTTGGTACATTAAAAACAAATACTTGGACATTTTCGATTGTTTTAGTCTTTGTTGTATATATCTTTGCGGCATTGACATTCTTGCCATCTTTGGCATTAGGTCCAATTGCGGAAGCATTAACGATTGGAATATAAAAGGAGGATACTGTCGTTATGAGTCGTGAAACAAAAACAAAATTTATTACAAAAGATATTCTTGGCTCCAGTATCAAAGGTGCTTTCCTAAAACTGAATCCAAAATATATGGTGAAAAATCCAGTTATGTTTGTCGTAGAGGTTGGATTTTTAATCAGTACCATATTGATCTTTTTCCCATCCTTATTCCATGATGAGGGAAACAATCTAAGTTTATATAATGCCTTTGTTGCGATTATCTTGTTTGTTACTTTATTATTCGCAAATTTTGCGGAATCAGTAGCAGAAGGACGTGGAAAAGCACAGGCAGAAACGTTAAAGAAAACCAAAAAGGATACGAAAGCTCGTTTAATCTTAGAAGATGGAAGTGAAAAAATCGTATCTGCTTCCGAACTAAAAAAAGGAGATATCGTACTTGTAAATACAGGAGAAATGATTCCCAATGATGGAGAAATCGTTGAAGGTATTGCCAGTATTGATGAATCTGCAATTACTGGTGAATCTGCTCCGGTATTAAAAGAAAGTGGTGGAGATTTTGCTTCTGTAACAGGTGGTACAACCGTTGTATCTGACTGGATCAAAGTAGAAATTACATCAGAACCGGGACATTCTTTCCTTGATAAGATGATTTCTTTGGTAGAAGGAGCTTCTCGTCAAAAAACACCAAATGAAATTGCGTTAAATACACTTCTTGTTTCTTTGACGATCATTTTCTTGATTGTTATTGTTACCTTATATCCTATTGCCAGCTATACAGGTGTGAAAATTCCTATTTCAACATTAATTGCTTTATCTGTTTGTTTAATTCCAACAACCATCGGTGCTTTGTTAAGTGCGATTGGAATTGCCGGTATGGATCGTGTTACACGTTTTAATGTCATCGCAATGAGTGGAAAAGCAGTAGAAGCTTGTGGTGATGTAGATACGATGATCTTGGATAAGACAGGGACAATTACATTTGGAAATCGTTTGGCTAGTGAATTTGTTCCAGTTGAAGGGGTAAGCAAAGAAGAATTGCGTGATGTGGCAATGCTTGCATCAATTAAAGATGATACACCTGAAGGAAAATCAACTGTAGAACTTGCGAAAAAACTTGGTGCTTCTATTCGTGAAGAAGATTATAATGATGCGACATTTGTGGAATTTAGTGCTTCTACGAAAATGAGTGGGCTGGATACAAAAGAACACATCATTCGTAAAGGTGCAGGAGATGCAATTTCTCAATATATTAAAGAAAAAGGTGGAAGTATCCCTGCTGATTTGAATGGAAAAGTAGATGAAATATCAAAATTAGGTGGTACACCCTTGATCGTATGTCTTGATGCTCGTATTCTTGGGGTGATTTATTTAAAAGACACGGTAAAACCTGGTCTTGTAGAACGTTTTGAAAGACTTCGTGCGATTGGCATTAAAACTATTATGTGTACTGGGGATAATCCATTAACGGCCGCAACGATTGCCGCAGAAGCAGGGGTAGATGGTTATATCGCAGAATGTAAACCGGAAGATAAAATTACGGCGATAAAAAAAGAACAGGCAGAAGGAAAAATTGTTGCGATGACTGGAGATGGAACAAACGATGCTCCTGCACTTGCACAGGCGGATGTAGGTTTGGCTATGAACAGTGGTACCTCTGCTGCAAAAGAAGCTGCCAACATGGTAGATTTGGACAGCGATCCTACGAAGATTTTGGAAGTTGTAGAAATTGGAAAACAATTGTTGATTACTCGTGGTTCTTTAACTACTTTCTCGATAGCCAATGATATTGCGAAATACTTTGCCATTATTCCAGCGATGTTTACAACAGCAATTCCAGAAATGGAAGTACTCAATATTATGAATTTAGCAAGTCCTGCCAGTGCGATTCTTTCTGCTTTGATTTTTAATGCTATTATTATTCCATTTTTAATTCCTCTGGCAATGAAAGGTGTAAAATATAAACCAATGAGTGCTGGAAAAATGTTAGGACGTAACATGATGATTTATGGACTTGGCGGGGTTATCTGTCCATTTATCGGAATTAAAATCATTGATTTGATCGTATCTCCATTATTATTGATGTTAGGTATGTAGGAGGATGAGTTATGAAAAACTTTTTAAATCATTTTAAAACAGCATTTATATTTACGATTGGTATGCTTGTTCTATGCGGGCTTATATATCCATTGGCTTTAACAGGTGCATCTCAGCTTATCTTTCCAAAACAGGCAAATGGAAGCAAACTGGAAGTAGATGGAAAAGTGGTAGGCGCAAAATTTGTTGGGCAGGATTTTACAGATGAGCGATTATTTCACTGCAGACCTTCTGCGTATAATTACAATACGTATACAGAAGAACAAAAAGAAAATGGGGAATATAGTGGAGTCGCTAGTGGAAGTAACAACTATGCACCAAGCAATCCGGAATTAGAAAAAAGAATTGCAGAAGATGTAGAAAAATTTATGAAAGAAAATCCTACAGTAAAAAAAGAAGATATTCCAAGCGATATCGTAACAGCATCTGGTTCAGGATTAGATCCTCATATCTCTGTAGAAGCTGCCAATGTGCAGATTGATCGTGTTGTGAAAAACAGCAAACTTCCTAAAGAAAAAGTAGAAGAATTGATTAAAAATAATACAGATGGAAAAGTTTTAGGGATTTTTGGTGAAGATAAAGTGAATGTCGTTACCTTGAATTTAGAACTTGCACAGGAAATTGGGATGATGTAATAGAAACAAAAAGCAAGAGTTTATAGGCTCCTGCTTTTTTATATAATTTTTGATATAGGGGGTTGAATAAAAAAGTCAATGGATTACAATGAAATTAACCAGATGAGTTAAAGGAGAAACGACCATGTATGAAAAATTTCTAGAACTTCCTGAAGAAAAGCAGGATAAAATAAGAAATGCAGGAATGGAATATTTTAGAAAATATGGATACAAGAAAGCCAATACACAGGATATTGCGGATAAAGCAGGGATATCGAAAGGGTTGCTGTTTTATTATTTTAAAAACAAAGAAAGTTTTTATCGTTATTTATGTGAATTTTGTGAAACCATTATGCGAAAAAGCATCTGTTATGAAGAATTTTCAAATATCCATGATTTTTTTGAATTATTTGATTATGGAGTGAAGGTAAAACTTGAGCTTATTTCTCAATATCCTCATATTTATGAGTTTTCTTTGACGATGTTTCTTTCCAGCCAAAAGGAAGATACAGCATCCTCTCAGTTTGTTAATGAGATGATGGATACATCTTTTGAAGTCTATTTTAAGCATATGGATGTATCTTTATTTAAAGAAGAAATTGATCCAAAACAAATCTATCGTATGATGCTTTGGATGTCGGAAGGATATTTATTAGAAAAACAAAGAACAGGAAGTTCTTTCAGGTTGTTGACAAACTATATATTTTGAAAATATATAAAACCAATTTAAAAAAAGTGGTAGAAAGATTCCTTTTACTAGGTGATTTTTGGTAAATGATAGCTTAAAATCACCTGTTTTTTATACAAAAGTGGGGATAAAAAAAGACCGAATGACAAAGTCTGCTCAAAGAGCGACTTTGTCAACGGTCTGAAAGAACAGGAAGTTCTTTATCTTTTGAAGAAATGGTAGAAGATTTTAATGTATGGAAAGAAATGTTTAAAAAAATAAGTTATCGGGAGGAATATCTATGAAGATGATCGAAGTTGAACATTTAACAAAAGACTATGGAAATAAAAAGGGAATCTTTGATATTTCTTTTTCCTTGAAGAAAGGAGAAATCGTCGGCTTTATTGGTCCAAATGGAGCAGGGAAAACAACGACAATACGACATTTGATGGGGTTTATAAAACAGCAGCAGGGAAGTGCTAAAATCATGGGAATGGATTGTTTTCAAGAAGCCTTAGAGATTCAAAAACATGTTGGCTATCTTCCTGGAGAAATTTCTGTCATGGAACATATGAATGGATATGAGTTCATTCAATTTATTGCGGAAATGAAGCAGATAAAAGATTTTCAGCGTGCGCAGGAATTAATCGAATATTTGGAATTTGATCCAAAAGTAAAAATTCGAAAAATGTCGAAAGGAATGAAACAAAAAGTAGGACTGGTCATCGCTTTTATGCAGGATGCTCCCTTAATTTTATTAGATGAGCCGACAAGTGGATTAGATCCGCTTATGCAGCAAAAATTTGTTGAACTTATTCAAAGTGAACAAAAACGTGGAAAAACCATCCTTATGTCTTCGCATATTTTTGAAGAAATTGAACAAACTTGTGATCGAATATTGATGATCAAAGATGGAAGAATTGTAGCAGATGAAGATTTAAATAAAATGAAGCTTAATAGAAGCAAGCATTATGAGATTACATTTGCGAATGAGGAAGATGCACAGCAGTTTGCGAAAAGAATACCTGCTTGCAAACAGTTTTTTTGCAAGGTTACTTTCTTATGGAAAGGGGATGTAAATGTATTGCTGAAAGAGTTGTGTACATTTGATGTAAAAGATATGAATGCACGTTATCAAACATTGGAAGAAGTTTTTATTCAATATTATGGGGAGGATAGAAAATGAGCAAAGCATTATTTAAGATGGAAGTAAAAGCAAATTATAAATTATTTCTTTTATTTGCAGGAATACTTACCTTATATGTTTCTGTAATCAGTGCAATGTATGATCCAAAACTGGGGAATAGTTTAAATGAAATGGCACAAAGCATGCCAGAGTTGTTTGCGGCTTTTGGAATGAGCAATCCAGGAACAACCTTACTTGAATTTTTAATTACGTATTTATATGGCTTTCTTTTCTTGTTAATTCCTTTTCTTTTTACGGTGATTTTAAGTTATCGTTTGATCGCAAAGGATATTGATCAGGGTTCTATGGCATATTTATTAAATACAAGCTATAGTCGAAAACAAATATTTTTAACACAGTTATCTGTTCTTGTGCTGAGTGTGTTCGTATTGCTTTTGTATGCATGTTCATTAATTGTTGTTGGTTGTGAAGTCATGTTTCAAGGGGAATTAGAACTTCTGAAATTTCTTGTATTAAACATTGGTTTATTCTTCCTGCATTTGTTTCTTATTTCTTTATGTTATTTCTTTTCCTGTTTATGCAATGAGGCAAAGTATGCAATTGGTTTTGGTGCAGGGTTTGGAATTGTATTTTTCTTGTTGCAGATGCTGTCACAGGTAAATGATAAAATTGATTGGATGAAGTATCTTACACCATTTACACTTTTTCAGCCAGATGCTTTGATTCATTATGAAGCAAACGGATTTGCAGGTATTTTGATTTTTGCCTTTACATCAATTGTCTTTATGGTATTTACTCTTTATCGCTTTAAACAAAAAGATTTACATTTATAAATAAAAGCTTCCGTTTGTTCGCGGAAGCTTTTTAAATATCATCATGTCCAATAGATTCCACCCATTGAATACGCGTAATGGTTTCATTTTTCAGATTTTGCTGTTTCATGGAATCCATGGTTAGTGCGATTTCATTTAACATTGCCTTTAGTAAACCTTTCTCATATTGGGGAAGTTCTTCTTTATGCTGCATGGCGATACCGATAATCGCAAAGATATCATCTTTTTTTCGAATAGCTAGATATAATCCTTTTGCATGTGGCAGAGTACTTGTGGATGCACCTGCATTTTTATTGTTTTCTAATACCCATTTCGCAACGGCTGTTTCCTCCTTACTTGTATATAATGAATGAAGATCATCACTAATATGCTGTTCACTGTAAAGTGTGGGTTCTTGTAAAGTTTTATTTTTTACAGGGTAGTAAATAATGAGTCTTTTTAACATACGATGCAGCTGATAACAGGCTTCTTCTTTTACATCATCATATGTGTTGCACATTTGCAGTTTCTGGCTTGTTTCCAGCAGTACATCCATGCTGTGGGCATGAAGACTGGCTAAGATATTTTCTCTTTTTAATTTTCTAGTAAAATAAGATATTGTGAAAGATACTGCAATCATACATATAAAGATTAATGTATATTGGCTTGATGACATTTCAAAGGTAAAGCGTGGTTCAATAAAAAGAAAGTTAATGATCGTAACGCTGTAGATTGCGGCAAGAATACTGTAAATAGGATATAATGTTGTAACACCAATGACACAGGCAGCTAATACAAACAGCAAGATTGCATTCGTAGCATTTGGCTGAATTGTAAAAATACCATAGCTGGCAAGTGTTGTAAGAAGCAAAATAGAAATGGTGGATAAAGTCTCCTTTTTTGTAAAGTGTATATACGATTTCAAATCCAAAGACGAATGTGCAGAGGCTTTTGAACGTGCATCAGGAATGATATAAATTTCCAGGTCAGGAGATAATTGATTTAAACGATCAACAATCGTTGTTTTTTTGAAGATAGATGGTTTTTGATAAGAACGACCGATTACCAATTTTGATACACTGCTTGTTTTAACATATTGTGAGATTTGATAAGGGATATCATTTCCATAGGTAGAAACTATATCTGCTTCCAAATGACGTGCCAGTTTTAAATTGGATTGTAATTGTGCCATTGCTTTTTCAGACATGTGGGACTGCTGATCGGTTTCTACATACAAAGCCGTAAAATCAGCATGAAATGCCTGTGCCATGCGGGATGCGGTGCGTATGACTTTTTCATTTGTTGGAGAAGAACCAAGGCATACTAAGATATGGTCTTTGGCAAAGGTACGTGTATGTGGCGTGGCAATTAAGTTTACACGATCGGCACATCGCCTTAACGCAATGGAGCGCAAAGCAATCAAATTATCTTTCGCAAAAAAATGTTCCAAGGCACGTTTTGCTCGATTTTTTGGATAAATTTTTCCTTCTTCAAGACGAATAAGCAGATCATCTACTTCAATATCAACCAGTTTTACATCATCGGCATCATCAAAAATGTGATCAGGAATCCTTTCATTGACCTTTATTCTGGTGATGCTTTCTACGATATCATGCAGACTTTCCAAGTGCTGTACATTTACCGTTGTATAAACATCAATTCCTGCTCGTAAAAGCTCTTCAATATCACTGTATCTTTTTTCATGACGAGAACCAGAAATGTTTGTATGTGCCAATTCATCTACAAGAATTAACTGTGGATGCCGTTTTAGTGCACTGTCTAAATCGAATTCTTTAAAAGTATGTCCTTTATACTCTATTTGCTTTGTTGGAATTGTTTCCAAGCCATGTACCAGATCCATCGTTTCTTTACGATCATGTGGTTCAATATAACCAATGACAACATCAACTCCCTCTACATATTTTTGATGTGCCGTATTTAACATCATATAGGTTTTTCCAACACCTGCACAATATCCAAAAAAGATTTTTAATTTTCCTTTTCTTTTTTCCATTTAAAATGCATCCTTCTTTCTGCTTTTTATATTATTCTACTATGAAAATTCCATGAAAATAGAAATTAACCATGATTTTAATGCAATTTTAATATGAATATCTAAAGCAAATAAACAATTTTTGATAAAATAGATATATAGAAATAAAAAATGGAGAATGTTATGGAAAAGAATTTAGAAAATAACCACATACAGCATGTTCTTATATGTATATCTTCCTCGAAATTATCAAGAAAAACAATTTTGAGCGCTGCTGATCTAGCTATGCGAAATCACGCATGTTTATCAGCTATCTATGTAAAAAAGAATTCTTATTTTAATCGATTGAGTTTAAAGGAAAAACAGGAATTAGAGTGGAATCTTTCACAGGCAGAAAAAGAAGGAGCACAGGTTTTCTGCATATATGGGAAAGATGTTGTTACAGAGATCGCACATTTTGTAAAGAAAAACCAAGTGGATTGTGTTGTACTAGGAAATAGCCTGAAAAAAAGACATAGTTTTGTTGAAAGGGAATCGATTGCCAGCAAACTGGCAAAAAAAATACCAGATACAGATATTTATGTGCATAAACAAAGCAATGATGAAGAGAGTCTGCTTTTGAAAAAACAAAGGAAAGAATCTATACGAATCATAAAGGATGTTTTGCTTGCTTTTTTTATTTTAGCTTTTGTAACGCTTTGCGGCTTTTTTATGGAATCATGGGGATTTCGAGATATCAACATTATAATGATGTATATCGTTGGTGTTTTATTAACGGGAATTTTTACTTCTTCTATTTTATCGTCCTTTATTTGCTTTCTGTACAGCGGCATTGCAGTTTTTGCCTTTAATTATTTTTTTACAAGTCCTGTATGGACCTTCAAGGTATATGATAAAAGTTATATAGGAACATTTTTTGTAATGTTTATCACAGCGTTTCTGATTTCGTCAATTACGCATAAAATGAAAAATATGGCAAGTGTATTGTCCTTGAAAGCAAATCGAACAGAGTTATTGCTGGAGACAAGCCAAAAGCTTCAAAAAGCTGTTCACATGGAAGATGTCATGCAGAAAATGAGCTGGCAGATTTCCCATCTGCTAGAAAAAAACGTACTATATTTTATGGGAGATCCAAACCATTATGAACCTAAACAGTGTGTTTATCAAAAAAAAGCATTTCATCCTCTATCCTCTATAGAAATGCAGGCTGCGATTCAAGCCTATGAATTAAATCGACATACAGGATATGCTACAGATATATGCAAAGACTCTAGATATTTATTTTTAACCGTTCGCAATGGAGAAAAGATTTTTTCAATCGTAGGTATTGATATGGAGAAAGAACCTATTTCTTCCTTTGAAGAAGGAGTGCTGCTTGCGATGCTTTCTGAGTGTGCTTTAGCGATGGAAAAAGAAGAATTTGTTGCGAAACAAAATGATGCATTTACAAAATTGAAACAGGAACAGCTAAGAGCCAATCTTCTTCGTTCCATTTCTCATGATTTACGTACACCTTTGACAAGTATTTGTGGGAATGCTTCCGCATTGTTGTTGAATAGTAAAGAAATGAGTGAAGAACAAAGAATACGTATGTATACCGATATTCAGGAAGATAGTTTATGGCTTATTAATCTTGTTGAAAACTTATTGTCTGTAACAAGAATCGAAAATGGAACGATGCAGTTAAATTTTCAAACAGAAATTGTTTCTGATGTTGTAGAAGAAGCAATATCACATATTCGTACAAAACCAAAGCAGAAATTCCTTTATGAAGAACCGGATGAAATTTTGGCAGCGAAAATGGATGCCAGATTAATGATTCAGGTATTGACAAACCTATTAAATAATGCGGTAAAATATTCTTATGAGACATCTATCATCAATGTAAAAGTTTTTGCTTTGGGGGAAGAATGTGTAATTGAAGTCTGTGATGATGGGGCAGGCATTCGCGATGAAGAGAAAGAACATATATTTGATATGTTTTATTCTGCCCAGCGAAAAGTAGTAGATGGAAGAAGGGGTATGGGACTTGGACTTTCCTTATGTCGTTCCATAGTGTTGGCACATGATGGAAGAATAGAAGTTCATGACTGTAAACCGCATGGGGCAAAATTCCAGATTTATTTAAGAAAAGAGGAGATTACATTATGTTAAATAATCAAAAAGGTATTTTAGTAGTGGAGGATGATGCATCCATTCGAAATTTAATTACAACTACCTTACAGGCAAATGCTTATCATTATGAGGCGGCTGTAGATGGGAAAGGGGCTTTGCTTCTTGCGACGGCAAAGAAAATAGATATGATGCTTTTGGATTTGGGATTACCAGATATGGATGGGGTTGAAGTAATTCGTCAAATTCGCTCATTTTCCATGATGCCAATCATTGTAATTTCCGCAAGAAACGATGATCAGGATAAAATTGAAGCCCTGGATGCAGGAGCAGATGATTACTTAACAAAACCATTTTCTGTTGAAGAATTACTGGCACGCGTTCGCTCTACGCTTCGAAGAGCGGAATATCTGGAAAATCAAAATAATCTTGAAAATACTGTATTTGAAAATGGAAATTTAAAAATTGATTATACAAGTGCTACCGTTTATGTTGAAGGTGTGGAAATACACTTAATGCCGATTGAGTATCATCTTTTATGTCTGCTTTCTAAAAATGTTGGGAAAGTATTAACACATCAATATATTTTAGATAAGGTATGGACCAATGCGTTGGAAAGTGATTTATCATCTTTACGTGTGTATATGGCATCCTTAAGAAAAAAGATTGAAAAAGGAAATCATACAAATGAGCGATACATTCAAACACATATTGGAATAGGGTATCGAATGCTTCGCTTAAGAAAAGAGGATGAAAATAAATGAAACAAAAAGGAGTAAGGAAGCACTGGAATCTGATTGTCTCTATTCTTCAAAGTATTTTTTTGCTTATCGTGGCATCAGGAATTGGCTTATTGTTTCAAGCCTGGAATTTTAAGGAATCAAATATCGTTATTGTGTATTTGCTGGCGGTAGCTTTATCAGCGAAATATGGAAATGGACATGTAGCAGGTTTATTTTCTGCAGTAGCATCTACTTTTTTATTTAATTACTTTTTTACACAGCCATACTACAGTTTAAATGTTAATGAAGCAGGTTATCTTGTAACGTTTTTGATTATGACTTGTGTATCTTTTATTATTTCTACATTGACAGTTCAAATGAAACAAAGTGCAAAGATTGCACAAAAAAATGCGGATGAAAAACAGGTTTTACTAGAGCTTATGGTCGAATTGAATCATGCCAAGGATATGGAAGATGTCGCAAAACGCTCAATTGTTTCTTTTAATAAATATCTGCATATTGATGTAGGATGTATACATTTGGATGAACAGGGAGTTTTGAAAGATACCTATCTGAAAAAAAGTGAAACAGGTTTTGTATACAAAGAAATTGCAGAATATGATGACTTGTTTTTGTTTTTAAAAGATTATGATAAACCTTATTTTGTTACAGAGGGTTTTTATGAATTTTTAATTAAAGGAAGTAAAGAAGTTTTAGGTATTATGCGTATTCCTATACAAAACAGCTTTATACTTGATAACAATATTTTACAGGTATTAACTTCAATGCTGGATTGTATCGCTTTGGCGATGGAACGTATCCAGGCAGATGCAAAGCATTTGAAATTCAAAGAAGAGGCAAATGCGCAAAGATATCGTGCAAATCTTTTAAGAGCGATTTCTCATGATTTGAGAACACCGCTTGCAGGAATTATGGGAACATGTGAAATGTTGAAAAAGATGCTTGACGACAAAGAAAAAGAATATGAACTCACAGATGGTATTTATAAAGATGCACAATGGCTTTATAGCCTTGTGGAAAATATTTTAAGTCTTACTAAGCTGCAGGAAGGGAAAATGCAGATGAGTTGTCAAAGCGAGTCAATGGATGAAATTGTTGGTGTTGCCTTATATCAGTTTGAAAAGCGTTCAGAAAGAGAAGTAAAAGTACAGCTTCCAGATGATATTGTCATTGTTGATGCAGATGCAAAGCTGCTGGAACAGGTTATTTTAAATCTTTTGGATAATGCGAATAAGCATACACCAAAAGATAAATCGATTTCTATTTATGTGTCTTGCAGCAAAACAGAGGTAAAGGTATGTGTGGAAGATGAAGGAGAAGGAATTGCTGAACAGGATATTTCTAGAATTTTTGAAATGTTTTATACGACTTCCAGCAAGCATAGTGATGCATCTATGGGTATAGGACTTGGGTTAACTATATGTAAATCTATCATTGAAGCACATGGGGGAAATATCTATGCAGAAAACAGAGAAGATGGTGATGGGGCAAGATTTTCTTTTGTAATTCCAAGAAAGGAGAATGTTTATGTTGAATGAAATTCAACCTGTCATTTTAATTGTAGAGGATGATATTCAAATTCGAAATTTTATACGCTTTGCATTGGAAAATGAAAAGTATAAGGTTTTGACATCAGAAAATGCGGCACAGGCAATGAATGAAATCGTTAGCGAACCAATGGACTTGATTTTGCTGGATCTTGGACTTCCTGATGCAGATGGCATGGAAGTTATAAAAAAGGTTAGAGAGTTTTCGGATATTCCTATTATTGTTGTATCCGCAAGAGATCAAGATAAAGAAAAAGTAAAGGCACTGGATTATGGGGCAGATGATTATCTTGTAAAGCCATTTTCTGCTTCTGAACTTTTAGCAAGAATTCGTGTAGCTTTTCGACATCTGGAAAAAATTGGTAAAGAAGAAGTTATGCAAAATGGAAAAGTAGGAGAGCTGATGATTGATTTTTCTAAACATTTGGTATATTTAAAAGGGGAAGAGCTTCATGTAACACCAATGGAATATCGCCTTTTATCTGTATTCTTTAAAAATATAGGAAAAGTTCTAACAACGAGTTATATTATTCAGGAAGTTTATGGTAAAAATTATGGAAATGATACACAGGCACTGCGTGCTTTGATGGCGGCATTGCGTCGTAAGATTGAAGATAGTCCTGCCAGACCCCGCTATATCATGACAGAAATTGGTGTTGGGTATCGACTGGTTGATGAATAGGTAAAAAAGATTATGCTATGCTAGACATAATCTTTTTTTGAATTACTTATAAAGCTTTAGATAAGAAACACATATCTTTTCCTGATAATATCTACCTATATCCTTTTTTCTCACACAATTCTCACAAAGAGTTTTGACATCTCACACCCATCTCACAGGTTTCTTTATATAATATCTATGTAAAAAGAAAAGGAACTTTGAGGAGTGACATATATGAAAGATGAAATAACAGAACTTAGGGAATTATGTGCAGATATAAGGAAATTCATTCAAGAGGAACGCTTAAGTGAAGCAAAAGAAAAAATTGCATTGGGAATGGCACAGCATCCAGATGCAGGGATACCTCATAATTTGATGGGAATCGTAAAAGAAATAGAAAACGACAGGGTAGGTGCAATGAAACATTTTCGTGCAGCTTATGCGTTAGATCCCAAGAATACAAGTATTCGTAAAAATATTGATAGTCTTTGTGCATTTCGTCCTACAGGGAAAAAGCTTTTGTTTGGAGATGAAGACGATGAAAGGCAAAAAGGAAGCTACATTGTTGAATATGATGAACAGGGTATTGGACATATCGTAAGAAAGAGGGGCTAGCAATGGAATTTAAAATAGGGAAAAAGAAAACAAAAGATTATACAGTTATTATTGGATGTGGCAGACTTGGTGCTTCTTTAGCCGGTACTTTATCAGATGAGGATAGAAATGTATTGATCATTGATGATCGAAAAGAATCCTTTCGCAAACTTCCTTCATCCTTTGGAGGATTAACGATTTTAGGAGATGGAACTGATATTGAAGTGCTAAAGGATGCAAAGGTACAGGAAGCAAGTGCAGTCATAATTGTAACAGACAATGACAATACAAATATTCTGGCAGCTCAGCTTGTAAAAAAATGGTTCCATTGTGAAAAAGTAATTATGCGTTTATATGATTCCCACAGGGAATTTATTTGTCAGGATATGGGAATTCATGTTGTGTGTCCTGCATTGTTGACTATGTTTGAAGTAGGAAAGATTCTACATGAAGAGAAGGGAATGGATACAAAATGAAGAAGCGAATTATCTTGATAGGAGGATTTCACAAGGCACGTTCCTTGGCTTATTCTTTGATTCAGAAAGGGTTTGAAGTTACTGCGATTAATGCGGATTATCAAAATTGTCAGATTTTAGCGGAAATCAATGATTTGCATGTTGTATATGGGGATGGTACAAAGCCTTATGTATTAGAGGATGCAGATATATGGAATGCAGATATAGCAATTGCTTTGACACAAAGAGATGACAGCAATCTTGTTGTATGTGAACTTTGTAAAAAGCTATTTCATGTAAAACGTACAGTTTCTATTGTAAGTGATTCTAGGAAATCTAAGTTTTTCTATGAAATGGGTATTGATTCTGTTGTTTGTACGACACAAGCTATTACCGGTATTATAGAACAGCAGGCATTTGTGGAAAATATTGCGATGACGATTCCTTTATCCAGTGATGATGTAGTTATCAGTGAGATTATAATCACAAAAGAGTCTGAAGCAGCAGGGAAAAGTATACAGGATTTGCATTTGCCTGATGGTGTTATTATTGGATGCATTTTACGTAATGGAAAAAGTATTGTACCAAAAGGAAATACTTGTATTTTCGAACATGATAATATCGTGCTGATTGCGGCAAAAGATAAAGAACGGAAAGCTATGCAGATTCTAAATGGAAGTGAGAACTTATGAAATTAGCATTTAAATATGGGAATCACTATGGGAAATTAGCGGTAATCATTGGTGTTTTAATAGCAGTTCCTATCCTGATTCTTCCTTTTTATCCTGATGAAGTTAAGTATATTCCATCGTTTTTAATTCCTTCCATTCTTTCCATTGCATTTGGTTTTTTCTTATGCAAGTATCTTCATGTAAAACAATCGCAAGGTGGATTTCGAGATAATTTAAGAGTTGGCAGTTTTGCCGTATTGTTTGCATGGGTTTATGGTATTACTATGGGAGCTTTGCCTTTTGTACTTTCTGGCTTGCTAAATCCAATTCAGGCTGTTTTTGAAGCAGTTAGCGGATGGACGACAACTGGCCTTTCGGTTATGGATGTAGAAGCGACTCCTTATATTTTTCTTTTTCACAGGGGATTTATGCAATTTTGCGGTGGACTTGGTTTTCTTATGATGATGATTATTTTTGTACAGGGGAAACAGGCCATGGCATTGTACAGTGCGGAAGGTCATCCGGATAAACTGCTGCCAAATATACGAAAAACGGCACAGACGATTTGTATAATGTATTGTGGCTTTTTGGTAGTTGGAGTACTAATGTATCTGGTATGTGGAATGAATTTGTTTGATAGTATCATTCATACGATGTGTTCCTTGTCAACTGGAGGTTTTTCTACAAGAGCTGATAGTATCGGATATTATGACAGTCCTGCAATAGAGGCTGTGACAATTGTCCAGATGCTGGTAGGAACAACGAATTTTGCGGCACTGCTGCTTTTGACGAAAGGAAAAATCATGCAATTTATAAAAGTAAGTGAAGTGCGCTTCCTTTTTATGCTTTTAATTGTCTTTGTTCCTGTTACGGCTTTTATTTTGACATATGGGTTGTATGTTAATCTGGCAGAAGGACTTCGTCTTTCTTTATTTAATATTGTTTCCGCTTTATCAACAACCGGTTATTCAACAATGCCTTACCAGGATTGGCCGCAGGCAGCTCTTGGAATCATGATCATAATGATGCTGATTGGTGGAGGAATTGGTTCTACAGCAGGAGGATTAAAACTGACACGTATTTATATCATGCTTCGCTCAACCATAGATGATATAAGGATGCGATTAAAACCTGCTCGTTCCATTCGAAAGATAACTTATATAACAGCCCATGGAAAAGAAGAGGTAGATGATCGTTTGCTTAAAAATACAAGTAGTTTTTTCGTTTGTTATCTGGTTTTGTTTTGTATTGGAACTATTGCGGTGTCTATAACAGCAAATTGCGATTTAACATCTGCGATGTTTGATTTTGCCTCAAGTCTTGGTACCGTAGGACTTTCTATTGGAATTACAGGACCTGCAACCAATATGGCTACATTAATCGTTGAAATTATTGGTATGTTTATGGGAAGGCTTGAAATATTTATTGTGTTTATTGGTGTGCATGAATTATATAGTTATGCTCGAAGTTTTATACGTTTGAAATGGAAGAAATAAGTTTTAGAAAGGAAGAAGACTTAGGAATGGAAGTGTTTCTTCCTTTTTTTTAAGATTATAAAATTTTTACGGATAGAAGAAGAAAGAAATAAAAAAATCAAAAAAGTTTAGCACTCCTATTGCATAAGTGCTAGAAAGGTGTATAATAACCTTGTTAGCAATCATAAGCTAAGAGTGCTAATGCTTAAAGGAGGAATCTAATATGTTAAAGCCGTTACACAAAAATGTGATTTTGAAAAAAGAAAAAGAGGAAAAAGAAACAACAACAGCAAGTGGTATTATTTTAACTGATAATGGAAAAAATAAACCAAGCTATGCAGTCGTAGTGGCTATTGGGCCTGACTGTAAAGCAGATGTACAAGTGAATGATAAAGTAGTTTATAAAGAATATTCAGGTACAAAAGTTACTTTGGATGATGAAGAATATATTATTTTAGAAGATGAAGATATTTTAGCTGTATTAGCTTAACGAGGAGGAATGGATATGGCAAAAGAAGTACGTTTTTCTAAAGATGCAAGAAATGCAATGTTAAAAGGAGTTAATACTTTGGCAGATGCTGTACGTGTTACTCTTGGACCTAAAGGTCGTAATGTTGTATTGGAAAAAGAATATGGGTCACCACTTATTACCAATGATGGGGTATCAATCGCAAAAGAAATTGAATTAGAAGATAAATTTGAAAATATGGGCGCAAAACTTGTATATGAGGTTGCGAATAAAACAAATGATACAGCTGGTGATGGAACAACGACAGCTACGATTTTGGCACAAAGCATGATTTCTAATGGACTTCGTCAAGTTGAAAAAGGAACAAATCCAGTTTTGATGCGAGAAGGTATTGAGTTTGCCAGTAAAGAAGTCGCAAATCATATTTTAAATAAGAGCCGCAAAGTGGAAACCAATACAGATATTGCCAGTGTTGCAGGTATTTCCAGCGGTAATAAAGAAATCGGTGAGATTATTGCGAAAGCAATGGATAAAGTAGGAAGAAATGGTGTAATATCTGTTGATGAATCAAATGGCTTTGATACAGAACTAGAAATCAGTGAAGGTATGCAGTTTGATAAAGGGTATGTTTCCCCTTATATGGTAAGTAATCATGAAAAGATGGAAGCTGAACTTGAAAATGCATATGTTCTTGTAACGGATCAGAAAATCAATAATATTCAGGAAGTTTTACCTTTACTGGAACAGGTTGTACAGGCTAACAAGCCATTGTTGATGATTGCCGATGATGTTGAAAATGAAGTTACTTCTACATTGGTAGTTAATAAACTTCGTGGAACATTTAATGTTGTTGCTACAAAAGCTCCAGGCTTTGGTGATAATCAAAAAGATATTTTAAATGATATCGCAATTTTAACTGGTGCAGTTTTCTATTCTAAAGATTTAAATATGGATCTAAAAGAAATGAAACTGGAAGAATTAGGATGTGTGAAAAAAGCAGTTATTACCAAAGATAATACAACTTTAATTGGTGGAAATGGTGATAGTGATAAAATTCAGGCACGTATCAATGAAATTCAGGCGCAAATGGATAACTGCAAGAGTGATTATGACAAGAAACGTTATGCTGAACGTTTAGGAAAACTAAGCAATGGAGTAGCTATTATTAAAGTAGGTGCTGCCACAGAAAGTGAATTAAAAGAAAAGAAACTTCGTATTGAAGATGCATTAAATGCAACTCGTGCAGCGGTATCTGAAGGTATTGTCATCGGTGGAGGAGCAGCTTTGGTAGAAGCTTATGTTGCCTTAAAAGATGAACTAAAATCTGATGTTGTAGATGTACAAAAAGGTATTAAAGTTGTTATGGATGCATTGCTTGCACCAATTGCACAGATTGCAGAAAATGCTGGATACAATGCGGAAGATATCGTGGACCAGCAAAAACATGCAGAAGAAAATGTTGGATTTGATGCGAAAGTTGGAGAATGGGTCAATATGTTTGAAAAAGGAATTATTGATCCAACCAAAGTTACAAGAAGCGCATTGTTAAATGCCGCAAGTATTTCTGCTTTATTCTTAACAACTGAAGCAGGTGTTGCATCTATGAAAGAAAAAGAAGCACCACTTCCTCCAATGCCACAAGGTGGAATGTACTAATCATAAATAAATTAAACAAACTTGCAGTAAGGTATATGCATTGAAACCTTGCTGTGAGTTTTTATTTATGTATGAGCATAATGTTTGCCAAATATAACTATTTTTGCTATTCTATATGTGTAAAATAAATGGAGGTAATACTTATGAAAATATATTATGCATCAAGAATGGGAAAAGTTGAAAAACTAGCAAAAATGGTTTCAGAAGAAGCTATTAAGATAGAAACAGCAGATTTAGAGGTAAACGAAGATTTCGTTCTATTTACATATACAGATGGACATGGAATCGTACCTGCAATCGTAGAAGAATTTTTGAAAAATACACATGCACATCTAAAAGGTGTTGTTGTTTCGGGTAGTATGGAACGTCATGCGGATACTTACTGTTTTGCAGGAGATATCATCGCTAAAGAATACAATGTTCCATGCTTATACAAAGTAGATGGAGCAGGAACACAGGAAGATGTAACCGCAATTCAGGAATTGCTTTCTAAATAAATATAGTTAGTTAGACCGCTATGAAATAAGTAGCGGTTTTTTTATGGAACGAATGCTAGTTGACAAGAATATTACATAAGAGTAGTATGAAATTAGAGGAAGGATTACTTAGCAAAGGAGTGAGCAAAATGTCAAAAAGTTATAAGAAATTAAATAAGAAATGGGTCGCTAAACAAGAAGAACTCCAAGATAGTTTACGTCGATTTAAAGGTGAATTTATAATTGCTGGAATAGGTTTTTTGATAATTGTTCTTTTTGTTATTGCAGAATTTTTCTATTAACTGTATACACGATGAAAAGAAATCGCAAGGAAAAAAGATAATTTTGATCAGCGGGATTGCTGTATCTTTGGATTCATGTTGTCAAAGAGTGTTTATAAAAGAAAGGGTGAAGAAGATGATCTTAGTAAATACGGATTATATTTCAGGTAAAACATTTGAAATGCTGGGATTGGTAAAAGGAAGTACAATTCAAACAAAAAATATAGGAAAGGATATTAGTCAAGGACTAAAAACACTTATTGGCGGTGAACTTAAAGCTTATAATGAAATGATGAATGAGGCAAGAGCACTGGCAACAAACAGAATGGTTGAAGAGGCAGAAAATCTAGGAGCTGATGCAGTTGTGAATATCCGATATGCTTCCAGTGCTATCATGGGTGGTGCAGCCGAAGTCATTGCTTATGGTACAGCTGTAAGATTTATAGAATCAAAATAAGAGAAAATGCACTTGATTCTTGTAAAAGATGAGAGTGCTTTTTTAAATTTATATAATTTTTTTGAACTTGTTTAGATTTTTTTTAGAAATGAATTATAAAATAATTGTGTAAAGTAGAAAAATGCTTCTATAAAGGCGGTGAAATGTATGGAAAGGGTAATGTTATATTTAAATAGAAATATACGTTATATAAAAAGTAATGTATTTTATAAAAGGGGTATGCGAATTGAGGGAACACCTTCGTTAGATGCAACGGACTTGAAACAAGGTATATCTACTTTTAAAATTAAAAATTTTGTTATAAAAAATTTGCACTATGATCGAACATACTCTATATTATCTTTAATTATCATATTTTTTGCTATGTCTTTTTTAGGGTGGATCTGGGAAGTTGGATTGCATCTTTTTAGATATCAGGAATTTGTAAACAGAGGTATTTTGCATGGTCCATGGCTGCCTATTTATGGAAGTGGAAGTATTTTGATATTGATATTACTAAAGAAATTTCGTAAAAAGCCTTTTATTGAATTTTTGAGTGCCATGCTTGTATGTGGTGTTGTAGAATATGGTGCATCGTATGTATTGGAACGTATGCATAATGGTGTAAGATGGTGGGATTACAGTGATTATTTTTTGAATCTTCATGGAAGAATTTGTGCAGAAGGTCTGCTTGCTTTTGGTTTGGGAAGCTTGTTTATTGTTTATTTTCTTGCTCCTTGCATTGATAATCTTCTTCATAAGATATCAAAAAAGGTGCTGATTATGGTATGTCTATCCTTTTTATGTATATATGGAGCAGATCAAATCTATTCTTTATCGAACCCAAATATGGGAGAAGGAATAAGTGTGAAGAGGTGATGTTATGTTAGCGTTGTTTTTAGCTCCTGTTTATTTGATATTATGCTGGTATATATGGAAACGGTGGACACATTGGCTAAAGCATTGTCATTTGCTGTTTGATAAACCACTGGTCAAGGGAATCATAGGAGTCGTTTATTTGTTTGTAATTACTTCTTTACTAACTTCTATGTTGTTTCCACAAAACCTTTTCCATAAATTTTTAAAGGTAATTAGCAATTATTGGCTAGGTATTCTTTTATACATTCTACTAATTTTATTTATTGTGGATTTTCTTCGTATAGTTTTAAAAAAGATTTCTTTTTCTCGCAAAGAATTCTTATTTTCCAGAAAGGGCTGTGTTTTTGTTGGAACACTTTGTCTTTGTATTCTTGTGCTTATAAGCGGTATTGGTGTATACAATGCCAGTGTGATAAAAACAACCGATTATGAAGTAAATGTAAATAAAACGGTTGAGAATCGAAAAGATTTACGCATTGTACTTGTTGCAGATATGCATTTAGGCTATAATATTGGAAATTTGCATATGAAACAAATGGTTGAAAAAATAAACAAAGAGAAACCAGATTTGGTCGTGGTTGCAGGAGATATTTTTGATAATGAATATGCAGCAGTATACCAGCCAGAGGAAATCGCAAAAACGTTAAGAAATATAAAAAGTACATATGGAGTTTATGCCTGCTATGGGAATCATGATGTAGAAGAAAAAATACTGGCAGGATTTACTTTTGATGATGATAAACATAAAGAAAGCAGTAAAGAAATGGATGATTTCTTAAAAAAAGCTGGAATTAAATTATTAAAAGATGAGGGTGTACTAATTGATAATTCTTTTTATGTGTATGGACGACCAGATGCTTATAAAAGAGGAAATACGAAAAAGCAAAGAAAATCACCGATGGAAATTACAAAAAACATGGATAGGGAAAAGCCGATTATCATGATTGACCATCAGCCGAAAGAATTGCAGGAAATGGCGGATGCTGGTGTAGATTTGGATTTAAGCGGGCATACGCATGATGGACAGTTATTTCCTGGGAATTTATTTGTAAAACTAATGTGGGAAAATTCTTATGGTTATTTGCAGAAAGGTACAATGCACAACATTGTAACATCTGGAGTTGGGCTTTTTGGACCAAATATGCGAGTTGGAACGAAGAGTGAAATATGCAGTATTTTGGTGCATTTTAATGAAAAATAAGATTATTTAAGTAAAAGACATTATAGAGTTGATTTCTGTAATGTCTTTTATTTTTCGCTTACATGAAAAAAAACAGCAGATTTCTCTGCTGCTCAGACCGTTGACAAAGTCGCTCTTTGAGCAGACTTTGTCATTCGGTCTTTTTTTATCCCCACTTTTGTATAAAAAACAGGTGATTTTAAGCTATCATTTACCAAAAATCACCTAGTAAAAGGAATCTTTCTACCACTTTTTTTAAATTGGTTTTATATATTTTCAAAATATATAGTTTGTCAACAACCTGAACAGCAGATTTCTCTGCTGCTTATTACATGTTTTTTACTGCGTCAGCGATTTTTTCACCAAGTTCTTCTAATGCATTCAAATCATCATGGCTTGGTGTGAAGTTTACTGTAACACTTTCATCAACTACAGGAGCAAAACCTGCTTTTTCTAAACGAGCATTGATTTCCTTTGTGACTACATTAGCCCATCCATAAGAACCAAATCCTAAAGCTTTCTTTCCTTTGATTTTACAGCTTGCCAGTTTTTCAAGGAAACTTGCCATGCCTGGAGCCATGCAGTTATTATAATTTCCACTTCCGGCAAGAACTGCTTTTGCATCCAGTATTTCTTTCATAATTAGAGATGTAGAAGTTTCTGAATTTTTAAATACTTTAACTTCAACACCGCTTCTTCCAATTCCTTCTGCCAATGCTTCTGCCATCATCTGTGTGTGTTTCCATACACTTTCATAAACGATTACCACTTTATCTTTTGAAGAGAAATTTGCGAATTGTTTATATGCTTCCAGCAATTCTGAAATATAACTTCTCCAAATAACACCATGTGCTGGAGCAATCATATCAAATTCAAGATTCATATCTAAAATTTGTTTTAATTTATTATTTACCTGCAATCCATATGGCATAACGATATTTGCATAATAATCTTTCGCTTTGTCCAGACATGTTTCTAAACTATGTTCATCATCAAATAACTTGTAGCTGGCAATATGCTGACCAAATGCATCGTTTGAAAATGCAATCTTAGATTCTGGAAGATAGGTTAACATATTATCTGGCCAGTGAATCATAGGCATTTCCACAAATGTTAATGTATTCTTTCCGATAGATAATGTATCACCGGTTTTAACTTTATTATATGCATATTCTTTAAAATACTGTTCCAGCATGTGTTTTACACCGGCATTGCTGGCATAAGGAACAGCGTTAGGATATTTCTGCATCGTTTTTAAGAAACCGCTGGAATGATCAGGTTCCGCATGCTGAACAATAATATTGTCAACAGGACGATCTCCAATAACAGATTGAATACGTTCCAGCATAATATCTAAAAATTCTTCTTCAACAGTATCAATTAATGTAACTTGCTCATCTACGATTAGATATGCATTATATGTAGTCCCATCTTCAATAGGGAATAATTCTCCATGAAATTTTCGGCAGTTAAAATCATGTACACCTACCCAATATATATTTTCTTTGATTTGTATAGCCTTTTTCATTTTCGTTCACCTCTTATCTATTATATAATGGAAAGAAGTACTCTGTCTATTCATATGCTCATTTATGTTACAAAATTTATGAATTTGCACTTTTTAACGGAATATATGTACAAATTGAAAAATGAAAGTGTTTCCGGATTTACAAAGAGGGGGAGAAGAGTATAATAAATATAGAGATATTCAATAGGAGGTTGCATATGATTATTCAAAGTAAAAGAGTTTGGGTGTGTGGACATTTTATGGAAGCACAGCTTGAAATGGAAGATGGAAAAATTAAAAATATTTTTTCATATGGTACAAAAGAAGTAGATAAAGATTATGGGGATCGTCGAATCGTTCCAGGATTTATTGATGTACATACACATGGTGCATATGGTTTTGATACAAATGATGCTGAACCAGAAGGACTTCGTAACTGGATGAAGCATATTCCTGAAGAAGGTGTTACTTCTATCTGTCCTACTACAATTACACAAACAGAGGAAGTATTGACAAAAGCTGTCGCTAATGTTGCGAAAGTTGTAGAAGAAGGATATGAAGGTGCAGAAATCGTAGGTATTCATTTTGAAGGACCTTATTTAGATATGGAATATAAAGGTGCTCAGCCAGAACAGTGCATCGTAAAACCAGATGTAGAACAGTTCAAACGCTATCAAAAAGCAGCAAATGGATTGATTAAAGTTATTACGATGGCAACAGAGCAGGATGATGATTTCAAATTAACAAAATATTGCGTAGAAAATGGTATTCGTGTAAGCATGGGACATTCTGCTGCTACTTTTGAACAGGCTGCAATGGGAATTGCACATGGGGCAACAGGAATGACACATATTTTTAATGGTATGACGGCTTTCCATCATCGTAAACCAGGTCTTGTAGGTGCTGCAATGCGTTTCCGCGATGTATTTGGAGAAGTCATCTGTGATGGAAACCATTCTACACCAGAAGCCTTAAATGATTTGTTTATGGCAAAAGGACGTGATTATACGATCATGGTTACAGATGCCTTGATGGTAAAAGGACTTCCTGTAGGTACAAAGGTATTGTTTGGTGGAAATGAAATTGAACTTTATCCAGATGGAAGTGCACATTTGACAACAACAAAAGGATTGGCTGGTTCTACATTAAAAGTAAACCAGGGATTAAAAGTATTAGTAGAAAAAGCAATGATTCCATGGGATTATGCAATTAACTCTTGTACAATTAATCCTGCACGTTATTTAGGAATTGATGATCGTAAAGGAAAATTAGTTGCAGGATATGATGCAGACGTTGTTGTATTAAATGATGATTATTCTGTTGAAATGACTTATGTAAAAGGAAAAGAAGCATTTTAAAATTATGTATTTGATGGATATTTGAGAAAATATCCATCTTTTTTACATTTTATCAATTGATAATTGTATGAAAAGCTGGAAGAGTGACTGGTCTTATGATGCTTATATAAAAATTTGCAGTTTGTTATTTTTACTTTTTATACAAAGTAAGACATGATATAATGGAAAGCGAAACAGAGGAGTGTTTATGGAACGAATAAAAGCATTATTTTTTGATGTAGATTCTACATTGTATACGCATCGTGTACATGATCTTCCTGCATCGACAAAAGATCTTTTGATAAAAGCAAAGAAAAAAGGATACAAAGTTGGGTTTGCGACAAGCAGATGTCGCTATGAAACAAAACATCTGCCTTCTTTTTTTAGAGAATATCCTTTTGATGTGAAGATTTATGATGGAGGATCTTTAATTATAGAAGATGATAAAATTATTCAAAAATTTGGAATTGATTCACCTGCAGTAGAAAAACTGATTGCCTACTGTCATAAAGAAAAAATTCCTGTTCGCTATTCTACATATGACAAGGATTGTCTTGCGGAAAGCTGTGATGCATCTGTATTTGATAAATTTTTTAAACTGTATTTAAATTATCCGCTAGTAAAAGCATATGAGCAGGAGGAAGTTTTCAATATGCTGGCATATCCTGATAAAGCGTATCAGGTTAAACAGTTAAAACAATTGATGCAGGACTGTTATATTGTGGAACATAGTGCAAACGTTTTAGAATTTACTGCGAAAGCATGTGATAAAGGGACAGCAGTTGCTTATATATGTGAAAAATGGGGAATCTCATTGGATGATATTGTATGTTTTGGGGATGGAGCCAATGATGTAGGTATGTTAACAGAAGCAGGACTAGGCATTGCGATGGGAAATGGAAATGAAAAAGCAAAGCAGGCTGCAGATCGCGTATGTGCGCATATTGATGAAGATGGCTTGTACAACATATGTGAAGAATTAAAAATAATATAGAAGGAGTTGAAATTATGAAGCTTGAAAATGAACGTTATATTGTTACCTTTGTAGAAAAAGGTGGAGAAATTCAAAGTTTTACAGACAAAGAAACAGGTATTCAGTATATGTGGCAGGGAGATGAAACTTATTGGAGTGGAAAAAATCCTTCTTTATTTCCAATGGTAGGGAATACCTATACAAATGATTATACAATCGAAGGAAAGTCTTATGCGATGAAAAATCATGGCTTGATTCGTTATGCTACATTAACATGCAGACAAGATGATGGAAAACAGATTGTAATGGAATTAAACAGCAATGAGGATACAAAAAAACAGTATCCATTTGATTTTCATTATGAAATTGCATATGAATTAAAAGATAATATGCTGACGGTAACTTATCATATAAAAAATACAGGAGATAAAGAAATGCCATTTAGTTTTGGACTTCATCCTGGATTTAATTGTCCTTTATGTGAGGAAGAGCGTTTTGAAGATTACACAATGCGTTTTTCAAATCCGGAAAAGATGCAGCAGCTAGTATTTGATGTGGAGAAAAAAGAACCATATAAACTGGAAAATGTAGAACTTCAGGAGATTCCATGTGATTATGAAACATTTGATCGCTATAAAACGTTGATATATAAAGGAACAAAAAGTGCTTATTTAACCTTGGAAGGTAAAAAAGGACATGGTGTTAAAATATCAATTGCAGGATATCCGTATGTAGCACTATGGACTGCTAAGAAAGATGCACCATTTGTTTGTTTAGAGCCATGGTATGGACATGCAGATTTCTCAGAAGTAAAAGAAGATTTTTATCATCGTGAAGGAACTATGATCTTATCTCCTCAAAAAACATTTACTACAGCTTATACGATAGAAGTATTTTAATGTATGGAAGGTGTCAGACACCTTCTTTTTATATAAGATAATGGATGTGGAAAAGAAAGGTAAGAAAGCAATTTCAGTAAGCATCTTTTATATGTTTCTCTTTACAAAATGAAACAAAAAATGAAAGTATATTTAAACCCTTGATAAATATTTTCATAAACAGTATAATAGGAATGACACAATAGAAAGTGATGTGTAAAAATGAAAACATGGGAAGACGTTTATTCAGAAGCTAGAAAAAAATGTAAAATTTGTCGCTGTTGCCCTGTATGCAATGGCTTGGCATGCAGAGGGGAAACTCCAGGTCCTGGAGGAAAAGGCAGTGGGGAATCTTTTGTTAGAAATGCAAAGATGTTGAAAGAAATCTTTATTACGATGGATACAATAACAGGAAATGAAGAAATTTCTACGAATGCAGATTTTTTTGGACATCCCGTATCTTTACCGGTATACGCAGCACCAATTAGTGGAATCAAGCAAAATTATGGGGCAGATTTAGATGATTTAACTTATACAGAGGAACTTGTTGCTGGATGTCTGGAAGCAGGTACCTTGGCTTTTACGGGGGATGGAATGCACGATGAAATGTTTACAGGACCTACAGGTATTGTAAAAAAACATAATGGATATGGTATTCCAACGGTGAAACCATGGGAGAAGGAAGCTATGCAGTGGCGTTTACAGATGGCACAGGAGGCAAATGCTTTAGCAATCGCTTCTGATATTGATGCCAGTGGATTAACGAATTTAAGAAAAAGTGTAACGCCGGTAGGTTTTAAAACAGTGGAAGATTTGAAAGAAATTACATCCAATTGTTCATTGCCTTTTATCTTAAAAGGAATCATGAGTGTGAAAGGTGCTTTAAAAGCATTGGAAGCAGGCGCAGATGGTATTATTGTTTCCAATCATGGAGGAAGAGTACTGGATGATTCTTTAGCTGGTATTGAAGTTTTGGAAGAAATTGTAAAAGCTGTGGATGGACGTATGAAAATATTTGTAGATGGGGCAATCCGTACTGGAAATGATGTGTTTAAAGCATTGGCTTTAGGTGCAGATGGTGTATTGATTGGAAGACCTGTATCGCATGCTGTAATTGGCGGAGGCAGAGAAGGTATTCGTATTTATATGGAAAAGATTGCTCTGGAATTAAAAGAGGCTATGGCAATGTCTGGATGTAAAACAATTAAGGACATTACAAGAGATAAGATTACAGTAAAATTCTAAAGGAGGGTACTTATGAGCGCATATGAAAACAATGCTTTTTTCTGGCAGAAATTAGACACACTATATTTATCAAGCAAATTGGTAGTTGATAGACCACGTAATACATGTCATTACAAATACAGCAATCTGATTTATCCAGTAGATTATGGTTACTTGTGTGATACAACAGGTTCTGATCAGGCTCCTATTGATGTATTTAAAGGAAGTGAAAAATCAAATCTGGTACAATCTGTTGTTGTCAGTGCAGACATTTTAAAAAAAGATTGTGAAGTAAAACTGCTGATTGGATGCAGTGAAGAGGAAGAACTTGAAATTTTGGAATTTTTAAATCAAACAGAATTTCAAAAAGCTGTTTTGATTCGAAGAGGAAGTGAAGTCCCTTATTGGGCAAGCAATGATTAAGCTGATAAATGTCAGCTTTTTTTCATTTCTATTGTTATTTGGGCATACATTGAAACAGGAGGTTTTTTATGTTGAAAAAATGGTTTTGTTGTATGTTTGCTTTTTTATGTCTTTTTGGATGTGATAAAATGGGAAGTTTTGAAAAAGGAAATCTGAATGTAGAAAAAGTTATATATAATATAAATAAACAGATTACAGATAAAACATTAGAAATGGAATTGTTAAATGAAATTCCATGGGAAGATACGAAAATAGAAGAAGAATATGGATTTGTGGTAGCACATGCGAAAGAGGCATATGTATTTTCAAGTGTAGTAAAGCCACAACTTGGTGAAATTGCCTTTTTTCAGGCAGATGATACTGTATTAGATGAAGTAAAAAATGCAATTTCATATCGAAAAGAAAATATACTCAATACATGGAAAAATACAATACCTGGTTTAGAAAAGCGTATAAATGCTTCATGGGAAGGGAAAATAGGACAATATTATTGTTTTGTTCTTGGTACAGATACAGAAAAGGTGGTAAACTATCTTCGTAGCCTGAAATAATCCTATAGGAGGCAAGTTATGAAAAAACTCGTATATCTGTATCGTGAATTTACCTCGTTTGAAGGAAGCTTATTTAAGTATTCCCTTGCATTTTCTTTATTACTGGCATTAGCTCCTTCAGTTTTAATCGTGGCTTTACTGTTTAAATATGCATATCTTTCTGAAGATATATTATTAAATTTTATCTTGCATTTTATACCTGATAATAATACGGAAATGATCGATCAGATTTTCTCTTTTTTCACAGATAAAGATTATAATATTACTTCTTTTATCATTACGATGTGTGTATCGTTTTATCTAGCCAGCAAAAGTATTTTTTCCTTTCTGCTAATTAGTGCTTCTCATGAACATGTGGAAGTTCCAAAATGGTCAATACGTATAAAATCTGTTATTATTTTTGTGTTGATGGCATTTTTATTTATTGCCTGTGCTTATATCGCGACTAATTTTTTTGATTTTTTACCGTTTATTTTTTCTGGTATTATGCTGCTGGTCTTTTATTTTATGTATCGAACTTTAAGTTTTCGAAAGCGTGACTGGTCATTTGGTTTGGCAGGTGCTATGTTTTCTACCATTGGGGTATTGCTTTTGGCAACTTTATTTGTAATGATCGTTACAAAATTTACATCATATCAGGATGTTTATGGTCCTTTAGCATCTTTGGTAACTTTATTGTTGGCAATCTATTTAATATCGTGTATTATTTACTTTGGCTTTTGTTTAAATTTAGTAATTGAAGATGAATATGGATATGAACAGCATCTTCCTTTAAAACATGGAAGATTTTATGATTTAGCAATTCATATATCACATAAAATCAGTAAACTGATAGAAAGAAAATAGAGGAAAGCATTATGAAAGTGGAAATTAAAAAAGTTGGAATCAATGGAGAAGGAATAGGATATATTGATCATCTTCCTGTTTTTGTACCCAAAGCAATGATTGGAGAAATTGTTGATATTAAGATTACAGAAAAAAATAAACGCTATGCGCGCGGGGAAGTATTAAAGATTGTATCAAAAAATAAAGATCGTATGCAGCCTAAATGTCATTTGCAGCATGTATGCGGCGGCTGTTCTCTAATGCATGTACGTTATCCAAAGCAACTGGAATATAAAAGAGAGATTTTAAAACAGTCACTTATTAAATATGCTCAGGTAGATCCTAGAAGAATCAGCAATGTTTTACCAAGTGAAGATATTTTTGCCTATCGTAATCAGTTTAAAATGCCTTGTGGTGTTGATGAAGGGTATTTAGAAAGTGGAATGTTTTTACCAAATACGAATTATTTCCTGGGAATAAAAAAATGTATCATTCATGATAAAGGGTTAGAAGAAATCCGTAGAGAGATTATGAAAGTTTTAAATAATGCACATATGGAAGCATATTCTCATAAGACAAAAAAAGGATTAAGAAATTTAATTGTACGTGGCTTTGATGGAAAATATCAATGTACCTTGGTAACAGGAGAAAATGAAATTGGTGCATCTTTAATACAGAAACTGATGCAGATTAAGGGCATGTACAGTTTATGGCAAAGTGTACATACGACAAAGAAAACAACAGAAGTGTTTGGAAAAAAAGTTGTCTTGCTTGCAGGAGAAAAATATCTTCCTTTACAGCTTGAAGATATACAGCTGCAGATTTCACCACGTTCTTTTTTCCAGTTGAATACGAAACAGGCTATACAGTTGTATCGTAATATAGCAGCTATGATTCCTGCTAAGTGCAATCTGCTGGTAGAAGCTTACAGTGGAATTGGTGGAATTTCTATGTATTTAAAAGATAAGGCTAAAGAAATTATTGGAATTGAAAGCATTAAAGATGCAGTTGTGAATGCAAATCAGAATGCAAAGAAAAATGGATGTGAAGATGTTTCTTTCCTATGTGCAGATGCAGCTGATAAACTTATATATCTTTCTAAGAAAAGAAATATTGATGTGCTGGTAGTGGATCCTCCAAGAAGTGGCTTGGATGATGCAATGCTGGATTGTATTTTAAGAAGTAAAATTAAGAACATTGTTTATGTATCTTGTAATCCAGCAACACTAGGAAAGAATTTAGCTGTTTTACAAAACCGATATCGTGTAGAACGTATTCAGCCAATAGATATGTTTCCAAATACATCTCATATCGAAAGCATTTGTCTTTTAGTTAGAAAATAAAAGTATATAGTTGAAACACTCTTGAATTAAGTTTTTTCAAAGTTTTAAAATTTGCCTTATTTGATGATATATGATGTTTAGCCTGATTTTTAAAAGTCAGGTTTTTTCTTATGTCTAAACTAAATCTAAAGTGTTTCGATCATATGTGCTTGTGGAAGCAGCATAAGAAGAAAAGAGGGATGTGGTAAATAAGGATTTTTATTGTTCCTATTGAAACGGTTTATTATTTGTTATTTGAAATAATGTATTCATGTAAAAAAAGAAATGCTTTCAAAGCATAGGAATCAATTAAATTTAAGTATTTTACTTTGTCTGTATTGCAACCTAAAATAATTTTAGAAAGGGTGATTAGTAAAATGACAAAAGAAGCAGGCAAATGATATCAGATTCCTAACTCGATTTTAGTTGATATTCATTTTAAAGAACATCAGTTAGCACGTATGGATTATTTAATGTATTGTATTCAAACAGAAAAAAGGAATGTAAGTAATATGAGAAAAAATATTGGATCAGTGTTGGCATTGTATCCCACACCTGTTTGTGTAGCAGGTACGAAAGTAGATGGCAAAACAAATTGGCTATTGGTTGCCCATGTTGGTATATTAGGCCATGATCGTTTATTGATTAGTTGTGCAAAGGCACATTATACAAACAAAGGAATAAAAGAAAGCCGTGTGGTATCTGTGAATTTAATTGATGAACAATTGTTAAGTAAAGCCAATTATGTAGGATCAGTTAGTGGCAAAACTGTTGATAAATCAAATGTTTTTGATGAAGAAATTGGGGAAACAGGGGTTCCAATGATCAAGGATTCCCCATTAACAATGGAGTGTATTGTGGAAAACAATTATGAAACAGAAGACTTTGATAATTTCATTCTTTTAATAAAAAATACGTTTGTTAAGGAAGAATGTTTGGATGAACAAGGAAAAATTAATTATGATAAGTTAAAACCGGTATTATTTGAAATGCCGACGTATCAATATTTATCGACTGGTGAAGTACTTGGTAAATGTTTAAAACTTGAGAAATAGGTAACATTGTTTAAATATACAAAAGACAGATGAAATACGATGTATGTATATTGTTAAATTGGATCAATAAATGAAAATGAGGTGATTTCATGAAAAAAATCTTTCTTTTCGTGATGGCATGTATATGTTTATTGTCATTTACTGTATATGCTTCAGAAAATGAGGAAACGGAAAATATCAACAAACAAGCACAAATCGTTGATTTTGTTGAACCTGTACAAGAGGATCAAACAGAAACGTATGAGAATGTATATGTTGATGTGAAAATGAATGGCGATGGATATTACAGTTTTATGAGTAATGTGAGGCTTGACTATGTTAATGGAGAGATTGGTTCTTTGAATCTTGATGAGCCAATATTATTATCTTTTGCCATATCATCCAAATATGGGAAAGAAGCATGGCTGTTTGATAAAAATGAGGGAGAAGCCTTGTTACGAAAACTCAATGAAATCAATCAAGAATTAAAGAAGCAGGGGAATCAAAGTTTATCAAGTAAAGTTGAAAAAATAATTTCTGAGTTGAAAAACAAAGGGCCTATTGCAGGTTCAAGTACATAAAAGCAGTATTGGAAGGGGTTTGATAATGAAAAAATCATTTTCAATTTTAATGGCTTTCATTTCGATTTTGTATCCAGATAAATGGTCTAGAGGAAAATGGATCTTAAAAGAGGAAGAAAGTAAGAAAATTATTAAAAAAGCATTAGATTTGGGAATTAATTTTTTTGATACTGCGGATGTATATTTTTTAGGTGAAAGTGAATGTATTTTAGGAAAAGCGATAAAAGAGTATGCAGATCGAGAAGAAGTTGTGATTGCTACAAAAGTTTTTTTCCAGTAGAAGAAAAGAAAAATGGAATGGGATTATCACGCAAACATATTTTTCAAGCTGTAGAACAGTCATTAAAGCGTTTGGATACAGATTATATTGATTTACTTGTTATTCACCGCTGGGATTATGATACCCCTATTGAAGAGACGATGAGGGCATTAAATGATTTGGTAAAGTCTGGTAAAGTTCTTTATATTGGTGCTTCTGCGATGTATGCGTGGCAATTTCAGAAAGCACAGAATATTGCGGAAAGAAATGGCAGGACAAAATTTATTTCTATGCAAAATCACTATAATCTTTTATATCGTGAAGATGAACATGAACTTCTTCCATACTGTAAAGATGCAAACATTCAGTTGACGCCTTATTCACCCCTTGGCTGCGGGCAGATTAACAAGGGATTGGCAGGGGGATACGCTTCGCTTTAAAACAGATAAAGAATCGATTGTTAAATATGATGGAAATGAACAGGTGGATCATCTTATTGTTGATTGTGTGGCTGCACTGGCTAAAGAAAAAAAATGTAACTAGAACACAGATTGCCCTTGCATGGCCGCTTCATCAGCCACAGGTGGCAGCACCGATTATAGGGGCAACAAAAATAACACATCTAGAAGAAGCAATACAGGCTTTTGATGTGGAATTAACAAAGGAAGATTTAAAGTTCTTGGAAGAAGAATATACGCCTCATAAAGTTGTTGGTGCACTGTGAAGAAGCTGGAATTTATCCGGCTTTTTTTCATGCCTAAAGCGTATAAATGTACATGTTTAAGGAGTATTAGACATCTTTTTTAGAGTGTTTTATTATTTGTTTGTACAGAAAGTAAAGGAGTGATGAGATGCAAAAAAGACAATTATTACATATTGCATTGTCTGTATTGATCATAAGTGTATGGGGAGTCCTTATGGTTCTATTTGCCAGTTACTTTACGAATAGGGAAGTGGATAAGGCTAAGTCGAATCCTGAGAAAGTGAGTGTATCGGATAATATGAAATTGTTAGATTCTGGAACCTTTCAAATGGGAAGTCCTGAAACAGAAAGGCAAAGAGAAGAGAATGAAGTTCTTCATGAAGTAAAAATTGATTCGTTTTATATAAGTCCTTTGGAAGTTACGCAAAAAGAGTATGAAGAATTGATGGGTAAAAATCCAAGTGAATTTCATGGAGAAAATCTTCCCATTGAAAATGTATCCTGGTTTGATGCCGTAGAGTATTGTAACAAGCTGAGTGAGAAAAATGGCTTGACTCCAGCATATCGTGTAAATGGAAAAGAAGTTGAGTGGGATCAAAATGCCAATGGTTATCGCTTGCCAACAGAAGCAGAATGGGAATATGCATGTCGTGCGAATACGACTACACCCTTTAATACAGAAACTTCTATTAGTGATCAGGAATCAAATTATTATGGGCATTATCCATATTTGATTGAAGAAAACTATTTTTCTCAAGGTAATTTAGATACAGAACCAGGGCAGTATAGAGAAACGAGTGTTTCTGTTGGAAGTTTTCAGCCCAATGCCTGGGGATTATATGACATGCATGGAAATGTTGGTGAATGGTGCTGGGATTTTTATGGAGCATACGATCAAAAAAATATAGAAAATCCAACTGGTCCAGCAACTGGAAATGCTAGAATCGTTCGCGGAGGCGGGTGGAATGATTATGCAAAACACTTGAGAAGTGCTTATCGCTCTAGTAAAGATCCCAATACTTCCGCTAGCAACGTAGGATTTCGTTTAGCAAGAAATGCAGCTTCTACTACAGAAAAATCAATCATCGTAAATGATATTGAAGCGGTTGATAAGCATGATATTCGTGGAGATAAAACACTGATTGTGTATTTTTCATGGGGAGGAAATACGGAAGGTATTGCAGAACAAATTCAGGAAAAAACAGGTGCAGATATGTTTGAACTTACATTGGTAAATCCTTATTCATCGGATTACAATACCGTTCTTGATGAAGCACAAAGAGATATGAATGCCAATGCCAGACCAGAATTAAAGAACTATGTGGAGGATATATCAAAATATGATGCGATTCTTATTGGATATCCAAACTGGTGGGCAACGATTCCGATGCCAGTTGCTTCGTTTTTAGAAGAATACGATTTGTCTAATAAACGAATTGTTCCATTCTGTTCGCATGGAGGCGGAAGATTGGGGCAAAGTGTAAATGATATTCGTAAGCTGGCACCAAATAGTGTAATTGGAGAAGCACTAAGCGTTCATTACTCTGGAGATAGTGGCTTATCCGATGATATTTCACAATGGTTAGCTCAAAATCATATTTTAGAACAGTAAATGTTATGGAGGGATGAAATATGTTGAAAAAATTATGTGTGTTTTTAATTGCTGGTGTGATGATGGTTTCACTGGCAGCCTGTTCATCAAATAATGATGAACAAAGTGGGCAAGAAAAAGAAGCTGTAGTAGAACAAGAGGAAAAGAAAGAAGAAACAACGGCAGAAAATCAAGATTCTACAAAATCTTTAGTCGTTTATTTTTCCTATAGTGGAAATACAGAAAAAGTAGCACAATTGATTGCACAGGGAACAAACAGTGATATATTTGAAATTGTTCCAGAAAAAGCATATCCAGAGGATTATGATGAATGCGTAGATTTAGCTAGTGATGAAAAAGCAGAAAATGCTCAACCTGCCATAAAAAATGATGTAGAGAATATTGATCAGTACGACACGATTTATGTAGGCTATCCTTGCTGGTGGGGAACATCCCCTATGGTTATCTTTACCTTCCTCGAAAGTCATGATTTCAGTGGGAAAACGATAATTCCATTTACTACACATGGAGGAAGTGGCTTTGGAAGCAGTATTTCTGATATTGCCAATGTTGTCAAAGGAGCTACTGTTAATGAAGATGGTTTATCAATTCAGGATACAAATGTAGATAACTGTGAAGGAATTGTTAGTGACTGGTTAGAATCATTAAAATAAGAAAAGAATAGTAAAATTAGAATCTATTATACTCTAGAGTAAAGAGAATATAATTAGATTCTTTTTTCAGTATAAAATATTTTGAGTTACAAAAATAAGCAATGTAAAGTAAAGAGGATAAGGATTCCTTTAAAAAAATGCTTATAAAAAACATATGAAACTGTTATCATCAATCTTTTTAGTTAAAATAAAGATTGATGTTTATTTATAGAGATAAAACATTTCTTTTGTAATCACAAAGTTTATTTTGTTTTGTGGTATGCCTTTAAAGTATAGATTTTGATAGGAAAAGGGTATTAGATTTAAACCAATAAATCAATTAAAATGAGAATGTAGAACAAAGTATCTGCATTCTTTATTTTTTTAGGAGGTAACCATATGAATAGAAAAGTGCAGTTAAGATTGCTGATTGATTTTTTGATGATACTTTGCAGTTTGTTTGTGATGGGGTATCAATATACAGAAGTATTCCTGCATGAGTGGTTAGGTGTATGCTTTTTTGTGTTATTTCTTCTTCATAATATCTTAAATATTTCTTGGTATAAGGTAATCTGGAAAACGAAATGGACAAAAACAAAAATACTTTCTGTAACAATAAATATATTGTTGCTTATTGCATTTTTGACAGCAGTTTTAAGCGGGATATTAATGTCAAACTATGCCTTTCCATTTTTGAACATACATTTCGCAGCTCTCACAAGAAAACTGCATTTAACATCGACGGCCTGGTGTTTTGTGTTTATGAGTTTGCATCTTGGAATGCATTGGGAAAGTATATTTCAAATGTTTAAAAGAAAGATTTCGAAAGGTAAGTTTGCAGATTTCTTGGTGACGTTTTCTCAGACATTAGGGTATATGCTTGTTTTGTATGGGGTATATGTGTTTTTTGAAAGAAAACTATGGAATGAACTGTTCTTACTGGTTGAATTTGTCTTTTTGAACTATCAGGAATTCCTATTTGTATATATGATCAAGCAGATTGCAATGATGAGTTTATTTACCTGGATTGGTTTAATGTTAAAAAAATTAGTGAAATAATTGGAGGCAATGATATGAAAAAGGTAATTGGCAGTTTTATGATGTTCTTGTTATTGGTGTGTGGATGTTCTGCTCAAAAGGAAACAACACCAGATAAAAAAGAATCTAAAAAAGCAGAGGTGAAAGAAGAAGTGAAAGAAAAAAATGAAGAAATGAAACCAGAAGAAAAGACAGAAAGCAATCGAATTCGTCTAAAAGTTGGAGATCAGGAAATATATGCAACATTACTTGATAATCCAACTGCAGATAGTTTAAAAGCTATGTTGCCTGTAACGATGACATTTGAAGACTTTAACAATACCGAAAAGATTGCATATCCAAAAACACCTTTTACATTAGAAGGAACAAAGAAGGGGGCTGCACCGGCAGAAGGAGATATCCTGGTATATGCACCATGGGGAAATTTGTCTATTTTTTATCATGAATATAATTATACAGATGATCTTTTGGCGATTGGACATATCGATGAAGGACTTGATATCTTAACATCACAAACAGAGGATTTTAAAGTTACAATAGAGCTTTCAGAATAAGAATATAGCATGGAAGAAAACAATTATATTTAGAAAGCAAAGGATTTGTTGATGGATAATAAGACATGTGCTTGCTTAATAAAGTATAGTAATGTCTTGTTTGATTTCATCTATGTAACATTCTTTAAGATACTTGTAATAAAAGAGGAGGAGGGGTTCATATGAAATCAATCTATTATATTATGCTGGTGTTTTTGATTTCTATTAGTAATTTTTTATCTAATCAAAATGTGACGGAAAAAGCATTAAATAGTAATTTTGTATTAGAGGAAAAGATGTCGCAGAATGAATTAACAAAAATTTCTGGAGTTCCTTTGATCCAGCAGTATCCTCTTCTTCCTAATGGCTGTGAAGCAGTTAGTGCTGCTATGATCTTGCAATATTATGGCTTTGATATAACAGCACAGGAATTTGTTGATGAATATCTTTTTATGCAGCCTTTATATTATGAAAATAATATTTTATGTGGACCAGATCCATCACACGCATATGCAGGAAATCCTTATACAGTGACAGATGGTTTAGGTTGCTATGCACTTGTTATTGTACAAGGATTAAAAGATGCGAGTGATAGTACTTGGAACGTAGAAGATATAAGTGGAACAGCATTGAGTGATCTTGAAGTTTGGCTGGAAAAGGACATTCCTGTTATTTTGTGGGCTACATTGGATATGAAGGACATAGAATATTATATTTCTTTATATAGTAATGGACAATATTTCGAATATCCTGCACAGGAACATTGCCTGGTTTTGGTTGGAATGGATGATACACATTGTTATTTCAATGATCCCTTATATGAAAAAGAAATTTCTTACGATAGAAAACAAGTAGAGAAATGTTATGAATCTTTGCATAGACAAGCAGTTGTAATGTATCACAAGGTTTCCTAAAAAGAAGATATACAAATCTTAATTTGATAAGATGACCTGCTGGTATTCAATAGACAGCGAATCGTATTCTTCTGTTACTTCAAATTGTTATGTATACATTCAATTAGATAATGAAGAGAACTTAGTATATAACAAATAATCATGAAGAAATGTATGAATGAAAGGAATTTTCTTTATAAAATATGAGTTTTTTTAAATATTTTATAAAAAAGAATGATATTTTTTGTTATATGAGTTAAAATTTATATATTAAAGAAAATCGGTTTATCGATGGAGGGTTTTTATGCGTAATGATGTAGATGAAATGTTTGAAGTAAGTGATTTTGATGAAGATGTAAAACTTCGTGAGGAAATCTTAAAAGAAGTAAGAGAGCTGCAGTTAAGTGAAGACTGGAATGAGGATTTTAAAACAGTAATGGATATCCAAAGAAAATGGAGAAGAATCCATTATTGGGAATCCGCTTATGAAGATTCTTTGATGGAAGAGTTTGAACAGTTTGTAGATGGTTTCTTTGGGAAAAGAAATGCAGAGTATAAAGCACATGAAGATGTTAAAAAAGCATTAATTGAAAGAGCTCGTAAAGCTGCTGTGTCTGAGGACTGGAATAAAGCAAGTGAGGATATGAAAGTATTGATGGATGAGTGGAAGGCATGTCCATCTGCGGGAAGAGAAAAAGACGATGTTTTATGGGAAGAATTCAATAGCGAAAGACAGAAATTCTTTGACCGCAAGCATGCGCATTGGGAAGATATGCAGGCGAAATTTGAAGCTTCTCAAAAAGGAAAACAGGAATTAATAGAAAAAGCAGCTTCTTTAAAAGATAGCGAAGAATGGAAAAAAACAGGAGAAATCTTTAAAGAGCTTTTGGATGCATGGAAAGCATTTGGAAGTGCTGGTAAAGAGGAAGAGCAGTTATGGGAACAGTTCAATGCTTATCGCCAGGCGTTCTATGATAGAAGAAATGCACATTATAACACTCTTCGTGAAGAATTTGATGCTAAATATGAAGAAAAGCAGAAATTGCTGGAACAGGCTCGCAATATTGTAGAAACAAAAGAATATACACGTGAGAATACACAGAAAATGAAGGATTTAGGTGTTGAATGGAAAGGTGTTGGATCATGTGGAAAAGATAGAGAAGATACTATCTGGCAGGAATTCCGTTCTGTAATGGATGCATATTTCCATGGATTAAAAGAATGGAATGAACAAAAGCATGCGAACTGGAGAAATCGTATGTTAGATATTCGTAATCGAAAAGCAGATCTAATTTTAAAACAGAAACAGCAAATCAAACGTATGCAGGCAGATATGGTTGGTCTTTTAGGAGAAAGAGCAATTGCCGATATGGAAGATGCGATTGCGGATAAAGAAGCTTTCATTCAGGAATTAGAAGAAGAAATTGCTGATATCGATGCAAAACTTGAAAATGACAAATAAATAAATGCAAAAACCTGTCGCTATGACAGGTTTTTTGTTAGTTTGTATCTTTGCAGCAGTGAACATCACTGTCAATGGTATTTGCAAATACACGGATTTTAATTTTGCGGTTTTGACACATCCCCATATCGCAACGGCAGTTTTCTTCTGGCAAGACAAATGGAATACATTTAACATGAATATCTTTACATTCTTTTTCATGATGTGCAGGGATTGTTAGAAACTTTGTACCTAAAGAATGCTCTTTTTTGTATTCATCTTCTTCACTGACTGCGATAGCCAAAGCTACTCTTTTATCAGGGCATACATGTTTGATCGTAGTTTCAATTTCTAATAGTCTTCCCTGTGAGTGCAAATATACATCACCTGCGTTAACTTCAATGAAATCTTTACAGTGATCTAGCCATATTTCTTTTGGTTCAGGACAATTTTCTCCTATGACATCACCTCCACAATTTACTTGTACCATAGGTTCTGGGAAATCCACAACATTACCTTGTGTATCTTCATATAAAATAGATTCATTTACTTTTTTTAAGCCGGATGCAGTTCCAATGTGTCGAATATAAAATTCTAATACTGCATTTTCACTTTCTTTGACACCTAGAGCACTAATATTCCATTTAATGGTCTGTGAATCCATTATGATTGCAGTTCCTTTATCAGGTGCAAGAATACCGCTAATTGTAAAATCTGGCTGTATGATATCTTCTAATACAATATTTGTAGCTCCGGGCTGTGTAATATTCATTGCGAGATCTTCAAATAGTTTTTTCAAATCTTCTTCATTTGGGGTAAGTGCGACATGAGTAGCGTCAGGGTCACTTGCCCATTCATTCAAAGCATCTGCATCGACACCATCACTTCCTAAAAGTCCAATACAATAAATCTCAATACCCTGTGCTTTGGCATTTTGTGCAATAGGCGCAGGATCTAGTCCAATCGTTGTTTTTCCATCAGTAAACATGATCATGACTTTTTCATTGCTGGAAGCTGCATTGAATAAGTCAATTGCTTTTGTAAAAGCATCCGCATGATTTGTTCTTCCATTCGCATGAAGGCTGTCAATTGCTTGTTTTAAATCTGCAGTCGAGGTAATAAGCTGTGTTTCTTGTGTTGCTGTATCGGAAAAGCTGACAATACCGATATGACTTCCAGAACCAATTTGTCCACTTTCTCCCTGGGTAGATTCCTGAATAATATCAATGAATGCATCGGCTGCTATTTTCAGGTTTTCCAAAGCACTGACTTCCATACTTTTTGACTCATCCAATATAAGTACAATATCCACTGGATGGGTAATGATGTTAGGCGCTGCATTTAAAGACAGGGTAACTTTTAAAGTTTCATCACAGCTGATTTCCTGTTTGTCAATCGTTTTGTTTACACTTGTTATTCCCATAAAATCTCCTCCTTTTTATATTTCTGCATTATGATATGTAAAAAAAGAAACTATTGCCTCTTTTAGATGCCTAGAAAGCTTATTTTCTTATTGAAATCCTTTTCATCAATTTGTAATTATGATAAAATGACAAAGGAAATTAACGAGGTGAAGAAATATGAAAACAACATTAGTTGTACTTGCGGCTGGTATGGGAAGTCGCTATGGCGGATTAAAACAGATGGATCCATTAGGGCCAAATGGAGAAGCAATTTTAGAATTTTCTGCATATGATGCAATTCGTGCAGGATTTGATAAAATCGTTTTCATCATTAAAAAAGAAATGGAAAAAGATTTTATTGAATTAATCGGAAGCAAAATAGCAGAAAAAATTGAAGTGGAATATGTATTCCAGGGAATGGATTCTATGCTTCCTGAAGGATTTGAAATTCCAGAAGGTAGAACAAAACCTTGGGGTACTGCACATGCACTTTTATGCTGTAAAGATGTAGTGAAAGAACCATTTGCAATTATTAATGCGGATGATTTCTATGGAAAAGGTTCTTATCAGACATTGCATGATTATCTTGCGGATGAAACTCACAAACAGTATGCATTGGTTGGATATATTTTAGAAAATACGTTAACAGACAATGGAAGTGTGACTCGTGGAATCTGCCAGTCAAAAGATGGATTGTTAAGTGAAGTAAAAGAATGTGCGAAAATTGAGAAACATGATTGTGGTGTACAGTATTTTGAAAATGATGAATGGGTAGATGTTGATGCGAAATCTTTAGTATCTATGAATATGTGGGGATTCTATCCAGATTTCATTGAAAAAATCGAAGAGAAGTTCCATGTTTTCCTAGAAGAAAAAGTGAAAGAAAATCCAATGAAAGCAGAATTTTTAATTCCAGTTGTTGTCGATGAACTTATTAAAGAAGGAAATGTCGATGTTAAATTGTTAAGCAGTGATGAAAAATGGTTTGGGGTAACTTATCAGGAAGATAAGCCAAATGTAAAAGCAGGAATTAAAAATCTAGTTGATAAAAACGAATATCCAAATGGACTTTGGAAATAAAGAAAAAGCCGATATGTTTTTCTGACATATCGGCTTTTTTACTTATCAGCTGTTACAGGTTCTGCAATCTTGCTGCATTCATAAGAAATCTTTTTAAACATATTGTCATAGTATTCTTCCATATTTGTAAGGGCATCAAATAGATATGTGATTTGACGAAAGATATTTCCTTTTTTTAAATCTAAGAGAATTTCTAAAGTACAAGTTCCATCTGTATTAGGATGAAATGTAAAGGAAGTGGTATATACTTTTTTAGAACTGGAACCTACAGGGTAGTTTTTCAGTACAATTTTTTTGGATGTGTTTTTGATAATTGTGAACTGTTCAATAGCGCCATCACCATAATCTTCAATCCAGTTTTGTTCATCTAATTTACGATATTCTTTATATTTACGGATATTATGCTGTTTGGGATTCATGATGACATAGCGAATATCTTCTTCTTTAAAAGGAAGAGTTCTGACATTTTCTTTTTTTGGTTTCATATTGACCTCCCCTTGATAACATTTTAATCCTAGCATGAAAACGGTTAAAATGCTATTGATAAATGTACTTTATTGTATTTTAAAAGTTTGTTTATATAAATCGATAGTAATGGTTGTTCCATCTTCAAAAACAGTTTTTTGAAGATGAGGATCGTGATGAATAAATTCATGATGCACCATTTTCTGATAAGCTACTTTTTCCTGCAGCTGGGCTACGATCTGGCAGCGTTTTATACATTCTTCTTCTGACAGTTTTTCATATTCATTTTCAAACATGCCATCTGTATTAGGATATGCTGCATCTTTTCTTAAATAAGCTCCTCCACCATTCAATAATGCATATAACATAAAGTCATCTCCACCTTTTTGTTTTTCCATTGGCCAGGGAATAAGTACGCAGTCATGGTAGACTAAATTAAATAATGGAACTGGAATTCCTTTTCTTGGTTCACTGGAAGCATGCATTTGAAAATCATAAGGTGCATAATGACAATATACAAGTTGAGAAAGAGCCCATTCATTAACTTCCTCGCTGCTAGGCAAGATACCCTGGCTTTGCATATAAGAGAAGCATTCCAGTCGATTATCCAGACATTGTCTGCGGGAAACAGGGTGGTATGGATGAATGCATTCATCTGGTTCATTGCATGTAAATACATCAAGATAACTGCCTTCTAAATGAATATTGTGAGCTAAGATTTCTGTATAATTTCGTTTTACATACAATGGGGCAAAAGCAGAACATAAATAATCCTGATGACCTCCTGCCCAAGATGCGTGAGATGGCCGTTTAGCATTTGCTGTATGCACACTGTAAGCTGGATCATAAGAAGCAGCCCGATGATAATAATCACGATATTGATCGTGAAGTCCCAGCATATAATTGCAGTTTTTTATCGTGTCGCTTAAGGCTTTCAAACCTTCCCATCCTCCGGCTTCTTCGCATGCAGGAAGAATATCTGGATGGTTGTTGTCATATCCATATTGTGCCCATCCATCTAAGTGAAGGTAAAGCTTTTTTATTCCTTGTTTTTTATAATGTAAAATTTCTTCTGCACGCTTTGAAAAAGAAGTTATGGAATTGTTTTTTTCAGGATCTTTTTGATCATAAAATGAAGAATCTTTTTGTACAAAGGTTTTAATTCCCATATGAACAAAGCCACTTCCAATAAGTTTATCTACAAGAGGATTTTTTGCACATTTTTCTTTTAATGTGGTTACTTTTCCTTTTTCTTCTGCATATAGACGATATTCTTTGCAAAGTGTATTGTAATCGCAGTTTTGATAAAAGTGCATCTGCATTTTTCTAGGATAGCACATATGTCCCATACTAGGCAGCCAGCGAAGAAATAAATTTGTATAAGGTCCATTGGCAGGGTGCTCTACACTATAAGCACAGTCCCAGTACGTTTCACAGATACACATATATCCATTGCGGTTTTTAATTTGTCCAAACCATGGCATATAAGCACTGGAAGAAGCAAACTGTCCATCAAAGGGAAGCTTTGTTAATTCTTCTTTCCATGTATTTGGTAAAAGCAGTCCCTGCTGTAAATTTAAAAGTGAATACCAATGAGAATCGTATGCTTCAAATTCCATAGGGGAAGGCCACACAACTTCTTTAATGTTTTTATCTTCTTTTATTGGAATCCATTCAAAATGTAAAGTTCCATTACGATATTCACTCCATATTATTGTATCAAATGCAAGACCATCATCTAAATAATGTGTTAAAATGCCTTCTCCTATACCATTTTTGTAGGGGATATGAGAAATGCTTTTTATATCATGAAAATAAAGTTTTCTTTCATCAGTGAGAAGATAGGCACGATGCTTTTGTGTGATCCAGTTTGTATCTGGTGTATGAATTTTTATCTGCAGTGTATCTTCTTTAAAGTTAAATGTTAAGTTTTTCCAGTTCCATTCCATAAATCATACCTCTTGTTCTTTTGTAATATCATACTATGCATATGAATAGATTACAAATATTTATGAAAATGAAAGTATATTTTATGTTATACTTTTTCATAGCAGCAGGAAAGAAGGAATGTTATGAAAACATTATATTTGAGTGATTTAGATGGGACATTATTAAATGATGACAGCAAACTAAGTGAAAAAACAATACGGATTATAAATTCACTGGTAGAGCAGGGAGAACATATTTCTTTTGCGACAGCACGTTCCATGCTTTCTGCACAATCTGTTATTCAGGGTTTAAAGTTAAGAGATGGGGTTATTGTATATAATGGTGTATATATATTAGAACCTTCCAGTAAAAAGGTCTTACATGAACGTTTATTTTCAAAAGAAGAAGCACAGAAGCTTTTGGAATTGTTTACACAATATGGGCTTCATCCCTTTGTTTATACATATATTGATGGAGTTGAAAAAGTGTTATATGAGAAACATGAATTTCATGAAGGTGCGGCCCATTATCGATACAGTAGAAAAAATGATCCTCGTTTTATAGAACTAGATAATCGAAAGGATTTGCTTCAGGGAGATATTTTTTATTTTACGATCATTGATGATAAAGAAAATTTAGATGATGTATATGAGGTTTTAGAAAATACATGTTCTTTTATGATCGTTTATCAACAAGAAAGAAATCGTGAGGAATACTGGCTGGAAGTAATGCCTAAAAAGGCTAGCAAAGCGGATGCGATGCTTCGTTTAAAAGAAAAAGAAGGGTTTGATGAAGTTATTTGCTTTGGTGATGCTGCCAACGATATAGAAATGTTTAAAGCAAGTGATGCCTGTTATGCAGTAAGCAATGCAATTGATGAAATAAAAGCATTGGCAGATGGAGTTATTGGTTCCAATAATGAGGATGCTGTTGCATTGTGGATACAGGAAGATGTAAATAGAAGAAAAAAGAGGGAAGCTGCTTCTTCTTGTATGAAAAAGGAAAAAATTTGATTATTATGAGAAGAAATGCTAATATAATGGTGTTTCACATTAAATTACATGAAAAAATGAGGAGAGATTGCTTATATGGACTCGGAACTGGGTGTTCAAATTCTAATTTTAATTATACTTTTGTTTTTATCTGGATTCTTTTCTTCTGCAGAAACTTCACTGATTTCAGTCAGTAAAATGAAAATGCGTGCTTTGGCAGAAGAAGGAAATCATCGAGCACAGAAGGTACTTGATATTACAGAAGATTCTTCCAAAATGTTAAGTGCTATTTTAATTGGAAATAACTTGGTAAATACATTTGCAGCCTCTATTACTGCAACAATAGCATATTCTTTTGGGGGCTATGCAGTTAGTATTGCCACGTTTATCATCACATTGCTTATTTTGATTTTTGGAGAGATTACACCAAAAACGATTGCAACACAGCATAATGAAGGGATGGCCTTGTTTTATGCAGGCATTATTTCCTTTTTAATGACAGTTTTAACACCAATTATTGTTGTTATTAACTTTGTTTCAAAAATAATATTGAAGCTGTTTCGTATTGATATGAATAAAAGTACACAGAGAATGACAGAAAATGAATTGCGTACGATTGTGGATGTGAGTCATGAAGAAGGTGTCATTGAAACAGATGAAAAAGAAATGATTAACAATGTGTTTGATTTAGGAGATGCCAAAGCGAAGGAAGTTATGGTTCCTAGAATTCATGTTGTCTTTGCTGAAATTGGAACGAGTTATGAAGAATTAATAGCGATTTTTAGAAAAGAAAAATTTACACGCCTTCCTATATATCAGGGAACTACTGATAACGTTGTTGGAACGATCAACATGAAAGATCTTCTGTTATATAAAGATAACATGAAAGATTTTAAAATCAGCAAGATTTTGCGTAAGCCTTATTTTACATATGAAAATCAAAAAGTTTCTGATCTTTTAGTAGAAATGCGTAAGACTTCTATTAATATCGCAATTGTATTGGATGAATATGGAGAAACTTCCGGTCTGATTACACTTGAAGATATTCTAGAAGAAATTGTAGGGGAAATTCATGACGAATATGACGAACATGAAGAGGAGTATATTCGTAAAGTTAAAGATCGTGAATATATCATTAAAGGTTTTGTTAGCTTGAATGATTTAAATGATGAATTGGATTTAGATTTAGAATCAGAAGATTTTGATTCGATTGGTGGTTTGATTATTGATAAGTTGAATCGTCTTCCACAATTGCATGATCGAATTGTATTAGAGGATGGCACAATTTTAGAAGTTCATCAGCTTTTGAAAAATCGTATTGAAGAAGTACATTTAATTTTACCGCAGCCTAAGGCTGAAGATGAAGAGAATAAGGAAGATAAATGATAACAAAAACAGCAGATTTCCTGCTGTTTTTTGCTATTCAAAGGGATATTTCATATTCCATTGTTTTCGTATGGTATCCATAAGTTTCATGATATGAAGAGTTACGTGGTGTGGCATTTGTGGACATTCAAGCTTGTTTTCTTTCAGTGCATCATAACATGCTAGTACTTCATATTCATAACCTGTAATCTGAGAGGGAATGGTATATGTTTCTATAAGTTGATGGTCTTTATTAAAGCGTTCAATTTTTTCTGGATTGTTGATATTGGTTATGGTGAGATAGCCATCTTCTCCATAAATATATCCCATGCGATCAGTTGGCGTAAGCATGCTGGCATGTAAAACAGCAATTTTCTTATCTTTCCAATATAACGTGATACTGTCTAATAAATCGACTCCCTGAGTAGACATCACAGCATGTGCTTTGACATCACTTACATCCTCACCAAATGCCATCATGGCAAAGTTTAAGGTATAGATACCAACATCTAATAAAGCACCTCCTGCCAACTCTGGATTGCTCATACGTGGTACATCTTTTATTGGATATCCCAGATTGGCTTGAATAGAATGAACCTCTCCAAGAACTTTAGATTCTACAATTGATTTAATAATTGTTCTTGAAGGCATATATCTGGTCCAGATAGCTTCACTAATAAAAACTTTTTGTTTCTTTGCAAGACTTAATAGTTCTTCTGCCTGTTTGGCATTGGCAGTGAATGATTTTTCACACAATACAGGTTTATGATGAAGAATACATAGTTTGGCATGCTCATAATGATGAGAATGTGGGGTAGCAATATAAATCAAATCAATCTGTTCATCTTTAACAAGTTCTTCATAACTTCCATATGCAGCAGGTATATGGTATTTAGAGGCAAAAGCTTCTGCTTTTTCTAAATTTCTTGATGCAACAGCATATAAAGAAATGTCTGGATGTTTCATTTTCTTTATGGTATCCGCCATGATATGTGCAATATTTCCTGTACCTAGGATTGCAAAATTCATTAGTTTTCCTCCTTGTCAATTTTACAGTATGATTATAACAGAGATCGGTCTTACATTCGATAAAATTATGTCCTCTTTCTTTGGGTAAAAATTTCTTGGATAAAAGGATTGAAGCTTTATAGGGGATATGTTAAAATGAAAACAGTTATACAACTGACGGAAGTAGAATTGACTACATGGAGTATAATTATAACAAGAGCCGACCGTCTGGGCATTTCATATTTGAAGAGCACAGAGAAAATCGGCTCTTTTTGTACAATTGCAGATAAATGATGCCGATGATTGTCATATATTTATCGAAACTACATGTTTATAGTGTTATAACAGGAGGAAAAGACATGAGTGTAGAAAAGAAAGCATGGGAAGGATTTAGTGGACGTATCTGGAAAGAAGAAGTCAATGTTCGTGATTTTATTCAGAATAACTATAAGCCTTATGATGGTGATGAGTCCTTTATGGCTGAACCGACAAAGGCAACGATGACTTTGTGGGATGAGTTACAAAAACTGCAAAAAGAAGAACGTGCAAAAGGCGGCGTTCTTGATATGGAGACAGAAATTGTTTCTTCTTTAACTGCGTATGGTCCAGGTTATATTAAAGAAGAATTGAAAGATTTGGAAAAAGTTGTAGGTCTTCAAACAGATAAACCGTTAAAACGTGCCTTTATGCCTTATGGTGGTATTAAAATGGCAGAAGAAGCATGTACAACTTATGGTTATACACCAAGTGAAAAACTGCATGAAATCTTTACAAAATATCATAAAACACATAACCAGGCAGTGTTTGATGCTTATACACCTGAAATGCGTCTTGCACGTCGTAATAAAATCGTAACTGGATTGCCAGATACTTATGGACGCGGTCGTATTGTTGGGGATTACCGTCGTGTTGCATTATATGGTGTTGATTATCTGATTGAACAGAAAGAAAAAGATTTGGCAAATTGTGGCTGTGGTACGATGAGTGATGATATCATTCGTCAGCGTGAAGAATTAGCGGAACAAATTAAAGCATTACGTGGAATGAAAGAGATGGCAGCAATTTATGGCTTTGATATCAGTAAACCGGCAACAAATGCAAAAGAAGCATTCCAGTGGTTATACTTTGGATATTTAGCTGCAATTAAAACACAGAATGGAGCAGCAATGTCTGTTGGACGTGTATCTACTTTCTTAGATATTTATATTGAACGAGATTTAGAAAAAGGAATTTTAAATGAAAGTGAAGCACAGGAATTAGTAGATCATATGACAATGAAATTCCGTATGGTTAAATTTGCACGTATTCCTTCTTACAATCAGTTATTCTCTGGAGATCCTGTTTGGGCAACTTTAGATGTAGCTGGTTTAGGTATGGATGGAAGACATATGGTTACAAAAACATGTTATCGTTTCCTTCACACATTAGAAAACATGGGGCCTTCTCCAGAACCAAACTTAACTGTTTTATACTCCAGCAATCTTCCAGAAGCATTTAAGAAATATGCTGCAAAAGTATCCATTGCGACAAGTTCTGTACAGTATGAAAATGATGATGTCATGCGTCCTGTATGGGGTGATGATTATGCGGTATGCTGCTGTGTATCCGCAACACAGACAGGAAAAGAAATGCAGTTTTTTGGAGCACGTGCCAACCTTGCGAAATGTTTATTATACGCAATTAATGGCGGTGTAGATGAAAAAACAAAAGTACAGGTTGGACCGGAATACAAAGCTATCACAAGTGAATATTTGGATTATGATGAAGTTATGCATCGTTATGATGTCATGATGGAATGGCTGGCAGATTTATATGTAAATATTTTAAATCTGATTCAGTACATGCATGATAAATATTATTATGAAGCAACACAGATGGCTTTGATCGATACCAATGTAAGACGTACATTCGCAACAGGTATTGCAGGATTCTCTCATGTAGTGGATTCTTTAAGTGCTATTAAATATGCGAAAGTAAAAACAATTCGTGATGAAAATGGACTGGTTGTGGATTATGAAGTAGAAGGAGATTTTCCTCGTTATGGAAACGATGATGATCGTGCAGATGATATTGCGGTATGGTTATTAAAAACATTTATGGAAAAAATTGAAAAACGCCACACATATCGTAATTCAGAACCTACAACTTCTATTTTGACAATTACTTCTAATGTTGTGTATGGAAAAGCAACTGGTGCAATGCCAGATGGAAGAAAAGCAGGAGAACCATTATCACCAGGTGCAAACCCTTCTTATGGTGCAGAGCAGAATGGTTTACTGGCTTCTTTAAACTCTGTCGCAAAACTTCCTTATGAATATGCGTTAGATGGAATTAGTAATACGCAGACAATCAATCCAGGTGCATTAGGACATGATGAAACAGAACGTGTAGAAAATCTTGTACGTGCAATGGATGGATATTTTGATCAGGGTGCACACCACTTAAATGTTAACGTCTTTGGTGTGGAAAAATTAAAAGATGCTATGGAACACCCAGAAAAAGAAGAATATGCAAACTTTACGATTCGAGTTTCTGGATATGCAGTTAAATTTATTGATTTAACACGTGAACAGCAGTTAGATGTAATTTCTAGAACTTGTCATTCACATCTGTAAAATAAGCAAAAGGTCTGTAAACAATGCAGACCTTTTTACAAAAAGGAGAAGATGCTATGGAAAATATAAAAGGGGCAGTTCATTCAATTGAAACGTTTGGCTCTGTAGATGGACCAGGGATAAGATATGTGATTTTTATGCAGGGTTGTAAAATGCGTTGTCAGTTTTGTCATAATGCGGATACATGGAAAATAGAAGAACCGAAGGAAACCGCTGAGGAAGTGTTAAAAAAAGCTTTACGCTATCGTCCTTACTGGAAAGATAAAGGGGGAATTACGGTAAGTGGAGGAGAGCCTTTATTACAAATTGATTTTTTACTTTCTTTATTTCAACAGGCGAAAAAACAAGGAATCCATACGGTAATCGACACATGTGGAAATCCTTTCACAAAACAAGAACCATTCTTTTCTAAATTTCAAGAACTTCTAAAACTAACGGATTTATTTTTGCTGGATATTAAACATATTGATGATGACAAGCATAAAGAATTAACTGGCTGGGGAAATGAAAATATTTTAGAAATGGCACAGTATTTATCTGCTGTGAAAAAACCGGTATGGATTCGTCATGTGCTTGTACCACAAAGAAATGATGAAGATGAACAATTAAAAAGATTAGATGAATTTATTAAAACATTAGATAATGTGGATAGAGTAGAAGTTCTTCCTTATCATACATTAGGAGTATATAAGTGGAAAGAATTAGGTATGGAATATCCATTAGAAGGGATAGAGCCACCTACAAAAGAACAGGTCGAATACGCCAGAAAACTTTTGCACTGCGATGATTATAATGAATATAAAAAATAAAACTATGGGCTATTGTAATATATTATGCAATAGCTTTTTTTAACTGCTTCTATATATTTTTTAAACATGTTTAAGGTATAATGATATTAACGATGGTAATCTTTTTGAAATGGAGAAGAAATCATGTGGAATTTATAGCTTTTGAAAAAGTGATTGTATATTTTTCAAGAATAGATTGTTTAATATAATGATGAAAAATATTTACTTGTTCAGCTATAATTTTAGAAACAGAATTTTATTAAAGAGGTGATATGTATGGCTTTTGATTTTAAAAAAGAATATAAAGAAATGTATATGCCAAAGAAAACTCCAAATATAATTGAGATACCTAAAATGAATTATTTGGCGGTAAGAGGAAATGGTGATCCAAATCAGGAAGATGGAGACTATCAAAAATCAATTGAATTGTTATATGCAGTTGCTTATACCATTCGAATGAGTTATAAAGGAACATATAAAATTAAGGGGTTTTTTGAATATGTTGTTCCGCCTTTGGAAGGCTTTTGGTGGCAGGAAAATGTAAAGGGAATGGATTATCATCGAAAGAATGATTTATGTTTTATATCTATCATAAGACTTCCAGATTTTGTCACAAAAGAGGATTTTGAATGGGCTATGGAAGAAGCAACAAGGAAGAAAAAGAAAGACTTTTCAAAAGTAGAATTTTTGACCTATGAAGAAGGAACTTGTGTTCAATGCATGCATATAGGTTCTTATGATGATGAGCCTGCCACTGTTAAGCTTATGCATGAATATGCCTATGCACAGGGATATGAATTAGATATAAACGATGAAAGATTTCATCATGAAATATACATAAGTGATCCAAGAAAAGGTGATAAAAGTAAATTAAAGACTGTTATAAGACACCCTGTAAAGAAAATAGAAGAAGATTCTTAGTATACTGTTGGAGGTGGAAATATATTTGATTTTTTGAGAAAAGTCATCATTAAGGTATTGTCTTTGTTTTAATAAGTTTAACAGGAAAGGAAATTAAAATAGTTTTGAGGTAGGTATATGAATATTAGAATTGCGACTGCATCTGATTTATCAAGAATAGCTGAAATATATGTTTTTAATAATCGAATAAACTATTTGCCAATTTTTAAAGACTTGGAATATTCCTTTAAAAAATTGCAGGTGATTTCTATTTCTAATGATTATTTTGGAAAGGAAGATGTACGAAAGAATATTTATGTTTATGATGATGGAATAATAAAAGGATTTGTTCAAGTGGATAAAACAGAAATCATCAAATTATATGTAGATACTTTTTTTCAGAAGGAAGGTATTGGGAGTAAACTTATTCGATATGTAATAGATAAACATCATGTGGATAATCTTTGGGTTCTAGAAAAAAATAGGAAAGCAATTACTTTCTATAACAGGCATGGATTTTTCTTTGAAGGTGAAATGAAATTTGAAGAGGGCACATCAGAAAAGTTATTGCGGTTTATAAGAAAACATTCTTAAGATATAAGTGGGAAATGTTATATACATAACAATGAACGAAAGTTCATATACTGTTGATATTTTGCAAGAGTTATAGTTTTATGGAGGAGATAAATAATGGAAGAATTTGTTGGATTTTTTGTAAAGTTGGCTACTGTTTTTTTGATTATAGTACGTTTAATCGTACCAGTTTGCATCGTTGTTAGTACGGTGTATCTTGTAAAGATTTATAAATACTTGACTAATAAATAAAAACATATAGTGAAATCGAAAAGACTTATAAGATGCAAAGCATGCATATCGTTAAGGGGACAATGTTCCTCTTTTTTATATATAACAGTATATAACACTTGACAACAGTTATTCACTGTTCTATACTGTTTATAGAAAGAAGGATGTTAGATATGAGGATTATTATAAATAATTCATTAATGATACCTATATATGAGCAGATTGTAGATCAAATTAAGACGCAAATTCGAAATGGAGAGTTAAAGGAAAATGATAACTTGCCATCTGTACGTGGACTTTCAAAGGAACTTAAAATAAGTGCTTTAACTGTAAAGAAAGCTTATGATACGTTAGAAACAGAGGGGTTTGTAATAACAGTTCATGGAAAAGGAACTTATGTAGCCGCAACCAATAAGGAGCGTTTACTGGAGGAACAGCGAAAAGAGGTCGAAATGGATTTAGAAAGGGCAATCCAAAAAGGTAGACGCTGTGGAATAAGCGATGAAGATATTAGAAGCATATTTGAAATCATATTGGAGGGATAGAAAATGTTGAAAATTGAAAATGTAAGAAAAAACTATGATAATTTTTCTTTGAATTGTACTTTAGAAGTAAAGAAAGGACAGATTACAGGTCTTATTGGACAAAATGGGGCAGGGAAAAGTACAACCTTTAAGGCTATATTAGGATTGATTTCAATGGATGGTGGCACAATTCACCTGTTAGGAAAGGATATAAAGGATTTTACTGCTACAGATAGAGAAGATTTAGGTGTTGTTCTTTCAGATTCTGGGTTTAGTGGCTATTTAACCATTAACGATATTCTACCTGTTTTAAAAAACTTATATAAAAACTTTGATGCGTCGTTTTTTATGAAACAAGTGCAAAAATTTCAACTTCCTCTTACAAAAAAAATCAAAGATTTTTCCACTGGAATGAAAGCTAAGCTAAAGGTTTTGGTTGCGATTTCTCATAATGCGAAAGTATTGATTTTAGATGAGCCTACTTCTGGATTAGATGTGATTGCCAGAGATGACATTCTTGAGATGTTAAGAGAGTTTATGGAAAAGGATGAGGAACGTGCTATCTTAATTAGTTCTCATATTTCCTCTGACTTGGAAACTTTGTGTGATGATTTATATATGATACATGAAGGAAGTGTAATTCTACATGAAGATACAGATGTTTTGTTAAGTGATTATGCATTACTAAAAGTTAATGATGAACAATTTCATAAATTGGATAAACAATATCTTTTAAGAATAAAGAAAGAAACTTATGGATATAGCTGTTTAACAAATCAAAAACAATACTATATGGAAAACTATCCAGATATAGCATTTGATAAAGGAACGATTGATGAAGTTATTATGATGATGATTCGAGGTGAAAAGTTATGAAGGGGTTACTAATAAAAGATTTTAAATTAATGAAGATGCAGAAAAATTTCTTTATCATGATTGTGGTTATTTCTTTTGTTGTTTCTTTGCTTACAGAAGATGTTACGTTTATGCTTGGTTTTATTTCTTTTATAACATCGCTGTTTACAATTAGTACGATCAGTTATGATGAATTTGATAATGGAAATGCTTTTTTATTCACACTTCCTATTGATCGTAAAAAATATGCAGCAGAAAAGTATGTGTTTGGGATGTTACTTGGAGTATGTTCTTTGTTTCTAGCCATCATACTGGCTGTAATTCTTAATTTAATTGAAAAGAGTGACACAACCAGTGATATTTTGATTAGTGCAGTTATGCTTTTGCCATTTGTATTTCTTTTGGTTTCCATCATGATACCATTCCAACTAAAATTTGGTAGTGAAAAAGGAAGAATTGCGATTTCGGCAGCACTTGGTATTGTGTTTCTTATTAGCTTTATATTAGGAGAACTGGCAGCGATACTGGGAATTAATATAGCGGAAGTTATAAATCGTATATCGCTTTTAGGTGCTGGAGGTCTATTCATAGTGATTTTTGTAATTTCCATGATAGTTGTATTATTTTCGATGAAAATTAGTATCTCTATTATGAACAAAAAAGAATTTTAAGGAATACCGTTATGGATTTTACAATATTGGCTGTAGTATTACTGCTTTGTGGAGGTGTTCCGTTAAGAAATAAGATATATAAAGCACGAAAAGAGAAAAAGAAAGATTCTAGGAAAAATTAGAAAAACGATTATACGAGGAGAATGTATGATGAAACAGAATTTGTATAAAATGCTTAAAGGATAAAGTAAATAAAGAAAGACAGTTTTAAGATTTCTAAAATTGTCTTTTTTTAAAAATAGGTAGAGTTTTCTTAAAGTGCAGTTTTTTGAATATCTAGTTAATGTTATATTGCATTTTGAATGTGAATCCTATATGCTTTATAAAAAGAAGAGGAGGGGTTTTATGTTTTTAGAAGTGAAAGGTTTACATAAAAGCTTTGATGGAAATGAAGTTTTACATGGGGTATCCTTTTCGGTTGAAAGTGGAAAAGCACTTGGTTTATTAGGGAGAAATGGTGCAGGGAAGTCAACAACCATACGTATTTTAATGGACGTTTTTAAGGCGGATAAGGGAGAAATAACTGTTGATGGAAAACCTTTTTATGCGAAAGATTTTAATATTGGCTATCTACCAGAAGAAAGAGGATTATATCCTAAAAAGAAAGTTAGTGAGCAATTAATTTATTTGGCTTCGCTTCGAGGTTTATCTCATAAGGAAGCGAAACAAAATGTAAAAGCATGGTTAAAAAGATTGGGAATAGAGGAATATGAAAATCGAATACTGGATACTTTAAGTAAAGGAAATCAACAAAAGGTACAGCTTGTTCAAACATTGATCTGTAATCCTGATCTTATTATTTTGGATGAGCCATTTTCTGGTTTGGACCCAGTAAATTCTCAAATTTTAAAAGAAGTTGTACAGGAGCAGATTCAGAAAGGAAAACTTGTTATTTTTTCTTCACATCAAATGAATTATGTTGAAGAGTTTTGTGAAGATATTATAATTCTTCATCATGGAGATGTTGTGCTGCAGGGAAACGTAAAACAAATAAAAAAAGAGTATGGGAAAAATCGAATAGTACTTCGAGCAGGCATACCAGAGCATGAGTTTTCGTCTTTTCTAAAACAAGAATGTTCTCAAATTTTGCATGTCTATAAACAAAATGGAAATGAGTTTATCGTTGAGCTTGAAAATCATGTAGAAAGAAAAGATGTATTAAAAAAGATGATGGAACACGATATAGAGTTAGAAGCCTTCTATTTGTATGAGGCATCTTTGACAGATATTTTTGTTGATAAGGCAGGTGATGACAAGTGAGAGAATTTTTAATCGTACTAAGATTTGAATTAAAGACGATGCTGTCTAAAAAATCTTTTTTAATTTCTACCATTATTGTAATGCTTGGGGCAATTGTGCTTTTCTCACTGCCACGCTTTATTTCAAATGATGGGCAAGATAATAATGGTGCAGTTACAAAAGAGAAAAAGATGCTTGTCTATGATCAAATGGATGTTTTAAAAAATCAAGAACTGATGCAACAAAGCTTTCCTGAATATGAAATACAGTTTGTAGATTCTTTATCTGAAGTAAAAGATCAAGTTAAAGATGGCAAAGTGGATGCTGGATTTGAAATTAGAAATTCTTCAGAATTTGTATATTATGTAGAAAATTCATCTTTAAATGATATGACTTCTTCACGATTTGAAAGTATGATGAAACAAAATTTTCAAACAAGTGAATTAAAAAAATTAGGGTATGATGTTAATAAGGTACAAAAGGTTTATCAATCAGCAATTGCTTCTGAAACACAGGTATTAGGTAAAGATGGAAAAAGTAATTATTTTTATACTTATGTTTTGATTTTACTTTTATATATGATGATTTTAATTTATGGAAATCAGATTGGAGTTGGAGTAGCAACTGAAAAAAGCAATCGTGCAATTGAAATTTTAACAATGAGCTGTTCTTCTAATGCGTTGATTTTTGGGAAAGTAATGGCAGGTGCTATTACAGGGATCATACAGACCTCCTTGATGGTTGGCTCTTTCCTGCTTTCTTATAGCTGGAATGCACAAAGCTGGAACTATTCTTTAGATAGATTTTTAAATATTCCATCTTCTGTATTGTTGACATTTGCTATGTTTGGTATATTGGGGTATTTGTTGTTCAGTTTCTTATTTGGAGCAATTGGTGCGTTGTGTTCGAAAGTAGAAGAGGTAAATGGAGCAACATTGCCATTGCAATTGTTTATTGTAGCAGTTTTTCTAATCAGTATGGTTACGTTGCAGATACCCGATACTTTATTCGCTAAAATTGTATGTTATATACCATTTACTTCATGGATGTGTATGTTTGTCAATGTAGCATTAGGAAGTGTTTCGTTTATTGAAGTTATAATTTCTTTGCTTTTATTAGCGATCACAACACTATGTGTAGGATTTATCGGTGCAAAATTATATCGAAGAGGAACATTATCTTATGGCAATCATTTAAAATTAAAAAAAGTGCTATTTAAAAAATAAAAGAAAAGACAGTTTCTTACTGGTGTTGATAAGAAACTGTCTCTTTTTATTGTTGATGAGTAAATACTTCTTCGATTTCAATGACATACATTGTATGCAAGTCCATATTTGGATAATTTTTAGCTAAGATTTCTTTATCAAGAAAGTTTTCTTCCTTCATTTCCTGCATATATAGCTTTCTTCCTAGTATTACAGTATTTGCTTCTTCAAAATATGGAATATTGTTTTTGTAGGCTACATGAAGCTCTGCATTTTTTATTTTATCTTCATCTCTACCAGAAACTCTTCCTAAATAAGATAATTGCTTACGATAGCTTTCATCAAAGAAAGTAAGTGAAAGGTGGGATGCGGCATCTACAAATTCTTTTGTATATCGCTGTGGACGTATGAAAATAAAGGCAACTTTCTTATTCCATAAGATACCCATACCACCCCAGGAAGCGGTCATTGTATTCACTTTTCCATCTTTTTCAGCTGTAATCAACATCCATTCTTTGCCTATCATGGTAAAACAATCCGCATGTAGTTTTTCTGGTTCTATGTTTATAAGTTTCATTTTATATCTCTCCTTTGTTAACTAAGAACATTATAATATATGAAGATAGTGTAGGCAATAATGAATAAAAATATAAAATAATGTAAAAAGAAAGCGGTTTTTTATGAAATATGGAAATATTTACTTAAATATGCTATATTTTATATAAAGAATAGGCGAGGAGGCTTTGATATGGAAATGAAAGAAATTGTACAGCACGCTATGGATGATTATCGCCGCATTACTGGTTTGCGTTCTTATGTTTTATATGATAATACGGTTATTCAGAGTGCTTCTGAAAGGAATTATTTTTGTAAGTGCTTAAAGGTATCTGCAAAGGCTTTGGCAGAATGTGAGCGCTGTACACATGAAAACTATAATAATGCAAGAGAAATTGATTCAGAAAGTATTTATTCCTGTCATGCAGGTTTGATAAAGTGGGCTGTTCCTGTAGATGTCGACGATTTTCATTGTGTTGTTATTTCGGAAGGAATTTTATCTGTTCAGCAGGTAGAAGAAGATGCAGAACGCTGGACAAAATATTTAAGTGAAGAATATAATCTGGATCAGGAAATGCTTTTAGATAGTTTTCGGGTTATTAAGACGATGGATGAAAAACAGATGTATGCATCTATTGAATTATTGAAAAATCTGCTTTCTTATCATATTAGCATGCGTGGATAAACTTCACGTTTCAGGTCTTTCTAGAAAAGACCTTTTTTTATAAAAATGTACTTTTTATCAGAAATGTGTTAATATTGTTATAAACATAAAACGCTTTCATTTTCTTTGTAAAGTTATTTTTATATAAATAGGAGGTATCTATGAAAAGAGAAGCTGGAATTTTAATGCCAATATCTTCATTACCTTCAAATCAGGGAATAGGGGACTTTGGTAAACATCCGTATCGTTTTATTGATGCGATTTCGAAGCAAAATATCCATATATGGCAAATTTTACCATTGAATCCTGCAGGTTATGGGAATTCACCGTATCAGCCATATTCATCTTTTGCAGGTGATGAAATTTACATTAGTTTAGACACGCTGGCAGATTATGGATTAATAAAACAAAGTTCTGTACGAAATTTTAATAAATTCAGTGATGCGGTGGATTTTGAAGGGGTTCGAGCTTTTAAAGAGCCTTATTTTAGAAAAGCATATAAGACTTTTTTGAAGAATTTTCATCAGTTTGAGAAAGAATACCAGCTATTTTGTTCTACAGCAGAATGGTTATATCCTTATGCTGTGTTTATCGTACTAAAAAGAAAAAATGAAAATAAGCCATGGCAGGAATGGAAAAAGGAAGAAAGAGATTGGATTGATAGTCGACAACTTTCTTTAGAGGATATGGAAGATGAAATTAAGTATCATCAATTCCTGCAGTTTATCTTTTATAAGCAGTGGAATGATATTAAGAAGTATGCAGAAAAGCATCATGTAAAGATTTTAGGTGATATACCATTTTATGTGGGTTTGGATAGTGCAGATGTGTGGCAGTATAAGAATCAATTTTTATTAGATGAAAATGGATATCCGTCTTTTGTTGCAGGTGTACCTCCTGATTATTTCAGTGAAACAGGGCAGAGATGGGGAAATCCAATTTATGACTGGAACATTATGAAAAAAAATCGTTATGATTTTTGGATGAAACGTTTGGCATGGAATGCACAGCAGTTTGATATTATCCGATTGGATCATTTCAGGGCTTTTGATACATATTGGAAAATTCCCTCATCTTGTCCAACAGCGGTAGAAGGAGAATGGATTTTAGGGCCTGCCTATGATTTTTTTGATGAAGTGTATAAATGTTTTCCAGATATTCATCTAGTTGCGGAAGATCTTGGAGACTTAAGGCCACAGGTATTAAAGCTTAGAGACTTTTATCATTTGAAAGGAATGCATGTGATTCAATTTGAAATGCAGCCTAAATTATTAAAAAAATCACGAAAAGAAGAGGTAATTTTATATACAGGAACACATGATAATGATACTTTGGAAGGATTTTATTTGGATTTGACACAAAATCAAAAGATTGCATTACGAAGATTTTTCCACAATTGTGGATATGATGATCGAAATTTTCATAATTTAGTAATTCGTTATTGTCTGGACAGCAATGCTTCTACAGTAATCATTCCTTTGCAGGATGTTTTAGGTTTAAAAAAGGAAGGAAGATTAAATACACCGGGAACAATTGGTTCGCCAAACTGGGAATGGAAGGTAAAAAATCTAAAGGAATTTTATTCTCTTCTTCCTACCCTTGGAAAATGGATCAAAGATAGCAGACGTTAAAACTTATCAGTGAAATGATAAGTTTTTTGTTATGTATACAGGTAAATAAAAAAAGATGATTCAGTATTAAATCGTGAATCATCTAGATTTATATTGTGAAATTTTATTTTACAGTTTATTGATTTCCAAATGGGATGGTATTGTTCTGGTAGGATTGCGTTTCTGTTTGTGTTGTATCAGCTTCTCCAAGTTTCACTTTAATTTCTTTTGTTTCGTTTTCACGTAAGATTGTAAAACTCATATTATCTCCTGCCTTATGAGAATCAATTGCTTCTTTTACATCAGAAATAGAAGTAACATTTTTTCCATCTGCTTTTAAAATCTGATCGCCTGTTTTCAATCCGGCTTTATCAGCAGCTTTTCCTTTTTCTACTTCAGCAATATATACATTTTCTTTGTCGCTGTTAATCGTACTTGCTGCCTGTAAAACAACACCTAAAGAAGGTCTTCCTTTAACATATCCATTTTCAATTAGATTTTCAATAACAGTTTTTGCATGGTCAATAGGAATAGCAAATCCTAATCCTTCAATATTTTCTCCTCCAGATTTCGCATTTACGATACCAACTAATTCTCCATGATCATTAAACAATCCACCGCCAGAATTTCCAGGGTTAATAGCTGCACTTGTCTGCAGCAAATGCATGCTTTGATTGTCTACATTAATTTCTCTATCCAAGGCAGAAATAATACCGCTGGTTACTGTACCGCCAAGTTCCCCTAGTGGATTACCGATGGCAATAGCCACATCTCCAACTTCCAAATCTGCTGATTTTCCAAGCACAGCAGGTGTTAAATTTTCTGCTTTAATTTTAATAACTGCTAAGTCTGTTGTTTTATCTGTACCAACAAAGTCAGCATTATAGCTTTTACCATCTTTTGTTTTTACTGTAACTTTACTTGCTCCTTCAATAACATGGTTATTTGTGACGATATAGCCATCTTTTGATAAAATTACACCACTACCTGCTCCTGATGTAACAGCTTGTGGGAAAAATGGATTTGTAGAAACAGATTCTGTCTGAATTTCAACCACACTGTTTGCGGTAGCATCCGCTACTTGCTTGACACTCATTGCATTTGCATCAACAGAACCTTTATCAGATCCATTTTCTGTATTTGTTACAGACTGATACAAGACAGCTCTACCAGTTCCTCCATTTAGAGATAAGGCAGCCATTGTTCCTCCAAAACCACCTATTCCAGCTAAAATAAAACATCCGCATAAAACAAGCATGGTTTTCTTAGAACCTTTTTTTGCTTCTGCGTGCTGTTGACTGTTAAAGCTCGCATCTATATTCTCATCATTATTGTATATGTTTTGTTCCTCCATATAGGTACCTCCTTAAATACATTATGTATTATACCTATATATTATCTCAAAAAAATTTCAAAAATATGTGAAATTTGTCTTAAATTTTCAATATTTGATTAAGAGAGATGAAAATTGTTGAAAAAAATGAAACATTTTCTCTTTTATATCATGAGTTTTGTTCCTAATACAAAGAAGTGTGCTATAATGAGTTTGGTATATATAGTACTATCTTCCGTATTATCTCGATTTACATTAATATAGAAAATATAGGGAGGCTGATAAAAATGGCAAACAAAAGTAAAAAAGCAATGACTGTGAAAGCAGAAGGTAACAATGGGAAAGAAGAACAGAAAAAAATTACGGCAAAACCAGAACCAAAAAAAATAACGGCTTCGAAAGAACCGGTGAAAATTGCTGCAAAAGAAGAACCAAAAAAATTAGCAGTCAAACAAGTGGAAAAAATTGAAGAGAAAAAAGGTGTTAAGTCACCAACGAAAAAAACATCTTCTAAAAAATCAGAAGTAAAGAAAACAACAAAGAAAGCAGCAGTTAAAAAAACAACAAGTAAAAAAACAACGAAAAAAGCAAAACTATCTGTTTATGAATCATGGAGTTTAGAAGAATGTATTTCTAAATTGCAGGCAATGAATGTTCATCATGTCTATGAAGATTATGCACATTTCCTGCTAGATGAACCCGATGTAAAGATTATTGAGAAAAATATCATAGAAGGAAATGGGATAGATAAAGCTGACTATGATTTTGATAAACATGGATATGATAAAGACTTAGTTATGGTTACTCTTAACAAAGTAGCAGATACAATGGATATCAAGGCAAAAGATTTTAAAGAAATAAAGAAACAGATAGGGGAATGTGTTAAGTTTAACATGACAGAGGATGTGGAAGTTAATTCTGCACAGTATCTAAAGGAATTTAGAGTATGCGAAAAAATATTGATGATCGGACAAAGAAAGCATATTTCCACTGCAGAAGAAGTTGGTTCGCTATTAGGAAGTGATATTGATCAGTTTATGCAGCATTTCTTTAAATTGGCGTATGATATTTTACCTGGATGGCAATACAATGATGTAAAATTTTATGAAGATTTTGCATTTGCTGTGTTATCCCAATATTCAGACTTATATACGAAATATCAACTGAATATTCTTCTTGATGTAGCGGATTTATATATTAAGTATGGAGATTTCCAACATGGTGATGAATGCTATGGATATATTTTAAGAGATAATCAAATTAAAGATTATATCTATTATCGTTTTGCTTCTGTATATGAACCGATTGATTTGAATAAAGCAAAAAGTTTAGCGTATGAATCTTTACAGTTTGTTGATGGACGATACACATACTATCAGAACATAATGGATATTATAAATAAATAGTAGAGAAAGGCATCTGAAAAGGTGCCTTTCTTTTGTAAAAATATCTGCAGGAAAATAAGCAAAATAATTTTTTATATTTTTTTAAAAAATGTGTTGACAGTATGATAAGTCGATGGTATTATATACAGGCACCAAGCGAAAAGCTGGTGAAAAAATAAGTGGCGCGTTGGAGAAACGGTTAACTCACATGCCTTTCACGCATGCATTCACGGGTTCGAATCCCGTACGCGTCACCATGTAAATTATATAAGTCATATGAGAAAATGTTCTTGTATGATTTTTTTTATTATCTTATAGGTATGAAAAATGATGGTGATCATAATTTAGAAAAAATTAAATCCTGAAATGATTTCATATAATGGTGGATTTTGCTTGTTGAATCTTTGTATTAAGGTGTTTGGATAAATCGCAGATATATTTTAAGGGTATATTGAGGATTGTTTTGTATATGTGTATGAAAAAAGTATCCGTTTTGGATACTATTCTCCTATATATTTAAATCTCGGTATTTTTTCTCCGTTTTTATCAATAGTTTCAATAAACATTGATAAAGGACGAATCCAAATCTCTTTGTTGCCATACATTTGCTGGTATACCACATATGCTTCTTCTGTTTCTGAATGCTTTGCGATATGCAATACACGATATTGTTTGCCTTTAAAATGCTCATATAAACCTATTGGTATGGATGTTATCTGTGATGGCTTTGTATTGTTTTGGTTAGTTGTTTTCTGTACATCTGAATGTTTATCGTTAATAAGAAGAAGCGAACTTTTGGAAGGTATAGAAAGGGTAAGGGTATCATTTTCTGGATTATAAATAGTATCATCCCATAAATTTAATAAAGTTTTTTCTTTGCAGGTAAAATGAATTTCTACATCATATTCAGAAGTATTGAAGGCGGCATAAAAATGCTGCTGCAAGTATGTTCTGCTGAAAACAAATTGTTCATTTGTGAGATAAACTTGTTGATAATCACCAAAGGATAATACAGGAAGTGATTGTTTAAAAAGTCCAAGTTTTTCTATATGCTTTGTTAGTTTTGTATTTTGTATTTGTTTGTCAAGCTCGATACAAGGGCGTAATGCGGCATCACTGCCATTCTTTTTCATACCCTCTATCCCCATTTCGCTTCCATAATAAATAGAAGGAATGCCAGGCATAGTATAAAGCATAGTATATGTGTTGAATAAATCGTTCTTATCGTTTAAGGTGCTGGCAAGTCGATTAACATCATGATTGTCTACAAAATTGTATAGAGTAAGATTCTTGTAAATACCGTCATTTCCAAACTGTCGGTTGAAAGAATATGCAATTTCAAAATAGTTTTTTGTATTATGTGATGAATAGAGTCCTTTATAACATTCATAATTTGTAACAGAATCAAGCATTTCGTTATTTGCCCATCGGTTGTAATCACCATGAATGATTTCTCCCATTAGCCAAAAGTCTTCTTTTTTTTGTTTGCGGAATTGCCGTAGTCGTTGAAAAAAAGAAAAGGGGATGCAATCCGCAGCATCAAGTCGAAGTCCATCTATAGCAAAAGTGTCTATCCAAAAATTAACACAATCTAATAGGTATTGTATGACTTCTTCATTATAAAGATTTAACTTTACTAAATTATAATGTCCTTGCCAAGTATCATAAGTAAAAGAATCTCCCATAGGACTTGGACAGTTAAAATTTAGATTAGAAAACCAGTTACAGTATGGAGATGCTTCTTTTCTCTGCTGTACATCTTTAAATGCCCAGAAGTTTCTTCCTACATGGTTAAAAACTCCATCCAAAACAATACGTATTCCATTTCCGTGTAAAGCATCACATACATCTATAAAGTCTTTGTTTGTGCCTAGCCTGTGATCAAGAGTGCGATAGTCACTAGTATCATACCCATGTTCAAAGCTTTCAAAAACAGGGCCAAGATATAATGCATTAATGTGGAGTTTTTTAAAGTGTGGAATCCAGTCTTTTAGTTTATGAATGCGGGGAGTAATGGTATCTTGATGATATTGTTCACATCCGCAAAATCCTAAAGGATATATATGATAAAATATAGCTTTTTTAGTCCAGTCATTCATGATCTCACCTCATGATAAAGTATAGCATGTTAGTGGTGAAAATATAAATTAAAAAATTTTTAAAAAAAGTAGTTGCATTTATAGAAATGCTATGATATTATATATGAGCAAGTTCGGTAAGACTTGTTAAAAAAGAATGCGGGTGTGGCGAAATTGGCAGACGCACCAGACTTAGGATCTGGCGCCTTCGGCGTGGGGGTTCGAGTCCCTTCACCCGCACCATTCTTGATTGAAGTGAGCTCTTAAAGCCTTTAAATAAAGGGTTTGAGAGCTTTTTTATATTTTTGCAATCTTCGACTTTCGAGATGCTTTTTTAGTGGGAAATGCCTCGATTTTGAAAAATGTCCACAATTTCTGCAGCGGATGTCCACCAAATGTCCACCAAAGGCATGAAAATGAGGCGATTTTTTGTCTTTTTTTAAAAATTTTTTTAAAAATTTTTCTGCTTATTAAATTTGTTAAAAACCCGCATAAAATGGGCACTTTTTGCACCTGCGCTACATTTTTTTTATTGTTGACAGGGCATTTTTTTGCTTTTTTTTGATGATTTTTTTCGTGGCCTTTGCGAACAATTTTTCTGCAGCTGATGTCCACTATTTTTGCAAAAGGTGGCAATTTCTTACCTTAAGTTATTGAATGCCTCCAGCATAGAATTTGCGGAATTTGTCTTTCTTGAATAATCAAAGTGTGTATAAATGTTTGCGGTTGTAGTTATCGTTGAATGACCGAGCCATACCTGTATTTCTTTTAAATCTCTGCCATCGTCATATAACAATGTTGCACAGCTATGACGAAGATCGTGATAGCGAATATGTCGAAGATTATTCTTTGCCAATACTTTTTTAAATGTCTTGCTGATATAGCCCGGTTTAATGAGTTGTCCAAACTCATCTACATTTACATAATCTAGGTATTCCGTTGAATAATTCTTCCCGCATAATTTTCTTTGTATTTGATTTTCCTGCTTCTTTCTTTTTAATATTTTCTCAATAGGTTCAACCAGAGGAAATGTACGAAGGCTGGATGTATTCTTTGCGCTATCTTTGGTATTCCTTCTTAACTTACCATCTTTCATGAACTCCGTGACTGTGTGATTGATGGTGATTCTTTTTTCTCAAAATTAATTGCGTCCCAGCGCAGTCCAATAGCCTCCTCCCGACGCAATCCATAAAATGCTGCTAAGGTAACGGGTACCTCAAGCTTTGTTCCTCTTACTATATCAAAGAGCTTATCGATTTCTTCCTTTGTATAAATAGATGATACATACTTTTCTATTTTAGGAAGTTCGACTGAATCGGCTGGATTCTTGGGAATCAAGTTTATATCGACTGCGTATTGAAGTGCCTTTCTTATGTTGGCATGTCTACGTTTTACTGTTGCTGGTTTGATTGGCTTGTATTCTTTCTTTCCTATCTTATATCCGTCAATACATTGCGTATAGTATTCTTGGATATCTGTGATAGTTAAATTACTTAGTGTAGATACTTTATTCTCAAAATAAGGTGCAATCTTACTAACAATATTCATTCGATAAGTAGAATATGTGTTTGGATCAATAGTATACTTTTCCACATATTCCAACCAGTAAACTAAATAACTGGAAAACAACATATCCTTAAGTAGACCTTTTGGTTTTTGTACTTTAATAATTTTCTGTGCTTCTTTATTTGACTCGGTTAACGGTGTTACTTCTTCAAGTGTATCGCTCTCAGCAAGAAACTTTTTGATTATTAATTTCATTCGTTTCTTTTCCATCTCTAATTGTTCATCTGTACGTGGAATGACGAATTCTACTCTTATTTTTTGCATCAGCATTTCTGCCTTTTTCTTATTTCCACGCACCTTTAATGATGTAGAAAAAGATAGTTTTGTTATTGAGTCATCATCGTTTTGATAGGTTAATATGATATGAAAATAATCTCTTTTTTGTCTTAAGAATGCTGTAACATTTTGTTCACTACTCATTGTGAGTTCCTCCTTCTTCGTTTTACGTTGAACATCTTATGTTAATGAACAAATAAAATCGAATGTATGAAAAACTAACCTAGACTTTCCATATTAATAGATATTTGATATATTTGTTCTGAGGTGGTAGAAATGGGATATAAAACAAAGAAATTTAAAGCAGACGATCAGCAAGAATTTAAATATATTTTAGGAGCATTTCTAAAATACCATAGATTACAGGAACGCCTATCGTTAGTTTTTATTTCAGATGTAATTCATATTAACAAAGGCTATCTTAGTGAAGTTGAAAATGGGAAAAGATTTTTAGCACCAAAGCATATTGACGAGGTAATGGGATTTTTAGGTATTAAATTTGATGATAATAAAAATATTTTATTGGAATTACGTAAATTATTAAAAGAGCTTATGACTTATTATATTTCCATTGATTATGATGAAATTACTAAAAAGGTATTATTTATTTATGATAAAGAAAGTCATTATTTGAATTCCTATGGTTTTTTTGTATATCATTTAATAAAACTGTTGTTTGAGATTCTTATTCATGGAGATACAGATAGTATTATCGAAATTGAACAATTATTATTAAATTATACAGATGCATTAAATGACGAAGAGCAAATTATTTTTTTTATTTTGATGGCAAATTATTATATGCAATGTAATGATATAGATAAATCATACATTTATATAAATCAAGGATATGAGAAATTAGAAATATTTAACAATACCTTATACTTGTCAATATTAAAACATATAGAGGCGGGTATTTTAAGCTATTTAGGATTTGGGAATCGTGCCTATATTTGTTCAATTGATGCATTAAAGTATTTTCAATCTACATACTATTTTAAAAGAATATTAGCTATAAATAATACAATTGGTCTTTCTTTGGTGGCTATGGGACTTTATAAGGATGCTGAATCTCATTATTTAACTGTATTGAATAGCTTGGATGGAAGTGCTGTAGAAGAAAAAATAACAATATTAAATAATTTGAGCTGGTGTTGTACATTAGGCGGAATGTATGATAATGCAATTTACTATTCTGATTTGGCTTTGAAATCAGGTTCAAAATTTAAAGAATTACTTATAAATAAGCCATATTCTTTATATAAGCTAGATATGAAGAATGAAGCAGCAGAATTAATTATTGAGGAATTAAAAAATGACTTACCACTCTATTTTGAATGTTTTTTAGAAGTTCTATATTATCGTATTGTTAATGATGAAAATATGTTCATTATCAAGGCAAAAGATTTATATGAATTAACGATTGAAAAGAAAGATATAGAAATAAGAAAACTTGTTTTAGATTTAATGATTGAGTATTATAAAGAAAAAAAAGATTATAGTGAAATAATAGAGTGTTTAGAAAATATGCTATCTTGTTATAGAACGCTATAAAGCAGCTAAAAAATAAATCAGAAAACATAATAGTTAGTAAACATCACACTATTTACAAAAGATAAAATAAAACACATAATATTACCGAAAAAGAGATAGAGGGCAAAATTACGAATGAAGTGTTTACGACTTTTAAAGCAATTAATATGTATTGTTTGAATGATGCTAGCCTTAATAAAGTATTATAATGGATTGTCATTGTAATATTTTAAAAAGAAAGGTGGTAAACACTTTAAAAAAATTAGAAAAATCGATTGCTAATTCTAGTTCAAAAGTTAATAATTTAGGGATATGCCTTTATAGTGATAAGGCTTGTTTATGGTTTGAATTTAATATGACAAAGGAGTGATGGAAAGTGGAGAAAGTTTTAGAAATAAAAGGGTTAAATAAACATTTTAAAAACCATCATGTTCTTAAAGATATTAATTTAACGATTTATGAAAAAGAAATTATTGGTTTTATCGGTCCTAATGGTGTGGGTAAAGGTACATCGATGCGTTGTATAAACAACCTTATTTTTCCTTCTTCTGGATCAATAAAAAGATAAATAGTGTCTTTAGATTTACAAAAGAGGAAATAGATAAAATGAATGATAGTGAGTACACCCAATTTATGAAGAGGAATAATCTATAATATAACTAGAAAGAGTTTGATTTTGGGGAGGTAGTATCACTTGTTGAATTTGATTTTTAAAAATGCTAGAATTTTTCATGGTGATTAATATGACATTTCAATCAGTAAAAATTATAGATAATAAAGAATTAGAGTTAAGAAGAATCTTAGGTGCTTATTTGAAATATCAGCGAGAATTTGATGATTTGTCATTGAATTATGTTTCAGAATCTTTAAATATAAATAAAGGGTATTTGAGCGAGGTAGAAAATGGTAAGCGAAATTTATCATATAATCATTATGATGAAATAATGGATTTTTATGATATAAAGTTTAATTTTGAAAAGAATATATTGGAAGAAATTACAATAAAACTTTATGAGATATTGAGAAATTATATTAATGCAAATATAGTATCAGAAAAGGAAATTTTTAAAGAAGTTTTTCAAGATAAGAATAGATATAGTGATTCTTATGGTTTTTTTGTGTTTAAACTTATTCAGTTGTTTTATCACATACGTTTCCAAATTGATAATACTTGTGAAATTGATGAATTAAAGGAGCTAATAAAAAAGTATTTGTTTTTATATACAGAAGAGGAGAAAGCTATTTTCTATGACATATTGGCACAGTACTATATAATTAGAAAGAAGTATTCAAAGTCATACGATTATTTAATAAAGGCAAGAGAAGTTTGTCCTGATATAACTAATGTAACTGCATTAAGAGCCACAATACTTTATCATATTACCATTGTTTTACAAAGGTTAAATAAGCCTAGTTTAGCGTTTATATGCTGTAGAGAAGCAATGAATGAATTTAGAAAGGAAAAAATATATAATAGATTATTCTATTTAGATATCTATGAAGGAAATTGTTTATCAAGAATGCAGCTATATTTAGAAGCTGAGAAGGTTTATTTGTCAGTGTTGGAAAATACCTTCTTTCTAAATGATGCTAGATTAACTTGTACCATTTATGATAATTTAAGTTGGAATTGTTTGAAAAATAAGAAATACGAAGATAGCATATTCTATGCAAAAAAATCTATTGAACTTGGTAACAACTCTGATGATGCATATACTCATATAGCGTATAGTCTTTTTAAACTAGACAAGAAGAGTGAATGTATAGAGTTTATTAATAATTTAGAGGGAGATAATATTAATGAATTCAGCAGAATGTTGAACAATATAATATTGTATAGAATTTTAAATGAAGATCGAAAGTTATTATACGAATTAGAGCAGTATTATGATGGGTGTAAAGTAAATGGAGATTATGAAATGGAATTGTTAGTCCGAAATCTACAGCTAGATTTTTATAAAGAAAAGAAAGATTTTGAAGCTGCTGTTTTTGTAAATGATCAAATACAAGCAACTTTAGATAAAAACAACGAAGAAGATTTTTCTAAATTATCAAGTCTAATTCTATTTTAAATATATGGAAGTACAAGGTAAGTATACTGATTTTTATAGCTGATTGAAAAAGTAAGTCCGGTGTGTTAGTAAACATAGCAGGGTTTACTTTTTTATTTCATTATTACATAATGATATCAAGCATTGTTAGTAAAGCTAAACTGCTTTATGGCTATTGTGAAAAAGAGGAGGAATAAGATGAAATTAAAAATTCTTTTTATTCGCTAGTTTTTTTATGAGCATGACTGCTACTCCAGTAATGGTTGCTGAGGTTCAGAGTTTTGAATCAAATGGAAGTAGTATTGCAGTTGGTGGTAGTAAATATGATAGTGGGTGGGTAAAGTTTGTACTGCTTCTAGATTAAAAACGATAGGTCCATGAAGTTCAACAACATATTGTAATGTAAAATAGTTAAATAGGAGTTAACTAAAGGGTAAGCTCTTATTAGTATATATATCGAGGAGGTTTTTTTTTGAAAAAATTTATTGCATTTTTTATAAGCATTATGTTTATTTTAATAAGTTTTTCAACTTACTCTGAATACAAAAGTGCGAAGTATGAGTCATTGTTAAATGCGAAAAATAATTATATTTATAGTTTTGAAATACCTAAAAATGAAAATGATAATCCTCAAAATTTAGAGTATCTAAAAAAATCAGCAAAGGAAAATAATGTTAATTTTTTAAGGGAAGTTTCTTATTATAATGATGAGACAGAAGAAACATATACTGAAAGTTATTTATATCTATCAACAAATACAGACTTATTTAATCATATTCCTATTTCTAAAGGAAAATTGCTTTATCCAGATGACATGAATAAAGATGTTTTTTTATCCACTAAAGAAACGAAAAGTAAAAAACAAGTTGGAACGATAGAGGATTTCGGTGGAGGTCATAATTTTTCCATACATTCAATAAACAATCTTATTGAACAACAATCATTATCTGGAAAATACAAAGCAGAATGTAATGATGATGAAAGTTTCAACCAGTTTCTAGAAAGTTATATAAATTATGTGGATAAAGATAATAGTCATAACGAAGAAGAATTCATTAAAAGTAGTGTAGATACTACTTATATAAATACAGAAAGTGCAAACACTAGTCTACTAATCTTTGCGTTTTGTATAGTATTACTAGTATTAACGTGCGTATATTATTTTGTTTCACAGACAAAAGCCATTTCTGTTATGAAGTTAAATGGTTATTCAATAAGTGAGATAAAGCATAAAATATTTATAGATTTTTATTTTTGTTGTTCACTGTGCATTAATGTACTAATTATCATAGTTTCTATTTTGGCTATACATGATATAACGAAAGATTTTTTATTAAAAGTAATTTTGGTTAATGGGATTTCTTTCGTTCTTTCATATCTGATTATAAATGGAATTTGTACTTTATATATCAAGCATACTCAAATAAATTATTGTATTAAAGGAAAAAAACCATTAGGAGCGATAATTATATTTGACTTGTGTTTTAAAGTAGTCATATCCATAATTATTGTTATTATCGGAGGAAGTCTACTAGTAAAGTTAGATGATGTTAGGACGAAGCAAGAAAATTTGAAAAATTGGAAAGTGGCTAGTAATTATGGGGTTTTTTATCCTGTGAGAACTGGTGATGAGACAGATGATTTAAGAGCTGGAAACTATACATTAGATTTACCAACATATAAGTTTTATATTGATTATTTGGAACCAAAATTAAAATCAGTTTATGTAAATAGTAGTGAATATACTAAGGAAAATATATCAGATACAGCAGGAGAAGATGATTATATTAGAAATATGTATGTAAATACAAATTATCTAGATCTTTTCCCTGTTTATGATGAACATGGAAATAAAATTGAAATATCTGATTCAGAAGAGAATTCAATCTTCCTTGTTCCTGAAAAATACAAATCCATGGAAAAAGAGCTTTTAGAATACTTCTCAGATGTAAGAACTGGAGCATATAAATTACACACAGAAGAATACAATCAAACAGGTAATAAGAATACAGCGAAAGTAAAAATTATTTATACAAAGAATAATCAGGATGTTTTCTCATTCAATATTGATGTATTTGCGGAAAATGGAAACAATATTACAGATCCAATCATCATGGTAATGACAAAGGCAAATACTCTTGTTCCAGATGTCAATTATCAATCAAGCAGCAATATGACTTTATTTATACCATTGGTAAATATGGATGCCAAAGTAACATATAGTAATATCGAAAATAAGTTAAACGAATATAACTTAGATGATAATTTTCCGTATTTAGTTAAAACTAATGACTATATTTTAAAGTCTATTAGTGAAATTGAATCAGAACTGACTGTACTAGAAACAATACTTAGCATAGTAACGATAATGCTAGTGATTGTTATAACTCAATTTATTTACTTGCTTTTCCAAAAAAATAAATTCGAAATGTTTTTAAAGAAGAGTTTAGGTTATAGCTATTTGCAAAAATACGGCAAAATTTATAGTATTTTAATACTATTTAATTTTATGGAATTTATAGTAAGTTTTATCTTTGGAGTACAATTTATTGTATTAATCTTTGTCTTGAAATTGCTTTTTGAAACTTTACTTGCAACTGCTTTAATTATATATTTTGAAAAGAAAAATGTAGTAACTGTGTTAAAGGAAGGTGTTTAAATAATGGTAATTTGTGAATTATCTAATATATCTAAGTCTTTTAAGGATAAGAATATTTTTAATAATTTCTCTTTAAAAATAGAAAAAGGAAGCTTTTTGTGTGTAACAGGCAAAAGTGGTTCAGGTAAATCGACATTTTTGAATATTTTAGGATTATTAGAAAATGTTGATAGTGGAACAATTAATATATGTGGTTATAATGATGTTAAACCTTCAACAAAAAATGCACAGGATATATTAAGAAATAAAATAGGCTTTTTATTTCAAAACTTTGGATTAATTGATGATAAGAGTGTTGGGTATAATTTGGATTTAGTTTGTAAAAATACATCAATACCAAAATCTAAATGGAAACAAAAGCAAGAGGAAGTGTTGAAAGGATTGCAATTAAACATTTCGTTATCTCAGAAAATCTATAATCTTTCAGGAGGCGAACAACAACGTGTAGCGTTGGCACGTTTACTTTTAAAAAACTGTGAAATAATTTTAGCTGATGAGCCTACAGGTTCACTTGATGTAGCTAATAGAGATTTAGTTTTAGATGTACTTGATAAATTAAATCAAGAAGGTAAAACAATCATTATGGTTACACATGATCCATACATTGTAAGTAGATATAGGAATACTATTTGGTTGTAAATACTTTTAAAACTTAATATATTACTTTAAGCTAATTTCTAAATCTTATATTTTTAACATTAAAGACAGGACTTTTCCATGATCCCTGCCTCTTTATAATATAGATATAAAAACATTGATAAGAAAGGATATTTATATGAAAAAAACTAAAATTGACTTTCATCATTGCCATGTGTTTTATTTCTTATTTCCCTGTTCAAACAGAAACAAATGTGATGAATAAATCAGATAGATTTCTATATCAAGAAACAGACAATATAGAAGTATTATATGGGGGGTAACACATGATTTATTATCTACGGGTGATGTGATTTCTGTAGATTTTACAAATGATGGTGCTATAGACCATATTGCTATTATTACATCTGAAAAAATCATTCAGCTGATTCTAAATTATTAACACAACATAGTATAGATAGATTTGAAACATTGCCTAATGGAGAATCATATTCTCTTAAATATCTATATGATAATGGCTTTTTGAAAAAACAGTAGTAAACGTCAAATAGAACACACCTGTTTTTAGTTGATATCCTTATGAGATAATTATGCCATTAGGGAGGTGGCATTTTATGCGTAAACGATATGACTGGGAATCTATCTTTAATGACTTTACTTCTTGGATAACCATAAAAAGTAAGTCCAGTGTGTTAGTAAACATAGCAGGGTTTACTTTTTTATTCATTATGTTAAACTATAGGCATAAAATTTTAATGTTTAGAAAGTACAACTAAAGAAGTTTTTTATCATAAAGTGAAAAAATAATTTAACTAATAGAAATGATGTGTATAACTCTATGTTGCTCTTTTGAATGAAAGGTGGAGAAGTTATGGAAAGCAAAAAGAATGAGTATGATGTTATTTTAGAAGCGTATTTTGATTGTAAAAACCCAATTCACTTACGTGTTTTCCCAAAAAAAGAGTCTAGAAGATTGAAAGTTTTAAAAGTTATTTCACAAGTTTTTGATTATGATGTTTCATATACAGAAAAGGAAGTAAATGATTTATTAAGACCAGTTTATGATGATTTTGTCTTGCTTAGAAGATATCTAGTAGATTATTCATTATTAGAACGAACAAATAGTGGGTCAATATACAGGAAGAAATCATTTGATTTATAAATTTAGGAATGATAAAAAAAGATAAATTTGTTTATTTTTAGTTGTTCTAATATCTGTGAGGGGTATTTCTGTGGAGAAGAAACTAAATGAGATTAGTTTTATAGGGGCAAGATTTATTAATTTATTAGGGTCAGGAATATATAATATATGTATTCCCTTATTTTTACTGAAGAATACTGGTTCAGTTCTTGTAACAAGTGTTTTTTTCAGCGTTATACAATTGCCATCAATTTTTCTTTTACCTTTTTTAGGTGTGTGGATGGAAAATAAAAACTTGAAATACTGTTTAATATTTTCCAATGCTTTATCAATATTTCTGTTTCTTTTATTGAATGTTTCTTTGATAAATTATGGATTTAATTTTTATTTCCTGCTTGCAATATCTTTTATTGAAAAAATAAATAGTTCAATGTTTAATGTAGCTTCTTCTAGTATTGTTTCTCGTATAATTTCCAAAGATAAAATTGCAAAATTAAATGGAACGAAGAGTGTCTTTGATAATATTGCGTATTTAATGGCTCCTGCTTTAGGGGCTGTATTATACGGAAATTTAGGCTTTAGCTTTGCGGTTTGGCTAAATATTTTTTCTTATATTATATCTATGATATTAAGTTTGATATTGGACTATAAACCAAATTCGTCTACTTCAGATAAAGAATCATTTCATATACGATTGAAAAAGGGGTTTAAAATTATAGCAGCAGATAAACAGCTTTTTGTGTTTTTTACATTGTTTATGGTTTTAAACTTTTTAGTAAGTCCAACAGAGGAAGTTTTTGCGCCGGGAATAATGAAAAGTGTTTATAATTTTGATGATACTTTGTATGGCTGGACAGGAACAGCGGTTAGTGCTGGAGTCATTGTCGCAAGTGTAGTAATTGGTATGAAAGACAAAGGAAATTCCATAATGAAATTAAGTTTATATATGCAGTCAGGAATTATGATATTTACCGGAGTTTTTTCAATCATATTATTAAAATATAATCCCGATTTATTCTACTTTATTTATTTGATCTTATGTTTTTTATCTGGGATTTTTGCAACGTTTGTTAATGTGCCATTAATGTCTAATTTTCAAATCATGGTGGATAAAAATTATCAAGCTAGATTTTTTTCCATTCTATCATTTTTTAGTAGTTTGATGATTCCAATTGGTACATTGTTTGCAGGGGTAATGTCAAAAGCTTTACGAACAGATATTGCATATTTATTAAATGGTGTAATTATGTTTGTGATAGTCTATATGGCTTTTAGGAAAATTCAAAATAAAACAAAAAACTATGATATAACTGGTGAAATGTAAAATAAATCAATGAAAAAAGATATAAACCTGAAAAAGCTTGCACCGGTTTTTTAACTTTTTTTTATTTTCGTTTTTATGTATAATTTGTTAGAGGTGATGTTATGGAGCTGCATGAAATTATTAGAGATTATAAGAATAGATTTCATCTTTCCAATATTGCATTAGCAGAAAGGTTTCAGGTAACACCGAATACAGTGGCAAGATGGCTTCGTGGTGAAGTGAAAAGTGTACAAGATGAAACGGCTTATAACATTAGTCAAATTCTTGGTTTCGATATTCAAAAAGTATTATCTGGTGATGCAGTTACTATGAAAAGACCTATTTTAGGTGTTGCGAAAGCTGGATATGATATGTTTTTGGAAGAAAACTATTTAGGAGAAGAAAGTGTTTCAATGGAGGAATATCGAAAAGGAGATTATTTTCTTAAGGTTGAAGGAAATTCAATGATCAACGCAGGAATTGTTCATGGTGGACTTGTGTATGTGAAACAATGCAGCTCTGTGAATAATGGAGATATTGCAGTTGTTTCGCTAAATGATGAGGTAACGATTAAAAGGTTTATAAAATTAAAAGATGAAATTGTGCTTTCTGCGGAAAATCCAGAAGTAGAAGATAGACATTTTACTGTAAAACAGGCCAAAGATACATCTTTAAAAATATTAGGTAAAGTCCTTTTTAGTAAAAATTATGTTTAATAGACATTCATATCAAGTACATTTTTAAGTCCTATTGTTTTGTTTGGGAAGCTATCTTGCAATATGGTTATATGAGAAAGCTTATATAATTAAAATAGAAAGTAAAAAGGTGTTGTGTTTTATCGAAATAGTGCTAATAAATAAAATGCGTTTTTTATCATATCTTGTTTTATTTATTAGAGTTTTTGTTGTTTCATAATACAAAATAGCAAGAATTTGATATAATTATGTTGATTATTCTTTGTATTATAAGGAGGAGACTATGAAAACTTATATTGGTGTAGATTTAGGTGGTACAAATGTTCGTGTTGCCAAAGTAGATGAAAGTGGGAATGTTTTACAGGTTCTAAAAGAGGAAACAGAAGCAAAACAAGGGCCTGAACATATTTTATCGAAAATTGAAAGAATGATTGCTTCTTTGGATGATTATGAAAACTGTGAAGGGATTGGATTAGGAATACCAGGTCCTATTGATACACAGGCAGGGAAAATAATTGTATCAAATAACTTGCCTGATTTAATCGGCTATCCAATTGCAGATCGTTTTAAAAAACATTTTAATAAACCAGTTTTTATGGATAATGATGTAAATGTTGCAGGTTTAGGTGAAGCTTTGCAGGGAGCTGGGAAAGACAATCGTATTGTATATTATTTAACTGTTTCTACCGGTGTTGGTGGTGCTTTGGTTGTAGAAGAGAAATTGATTGCCGGAGCAAATGGACATGCTGGAGAAGTGGGAAATATGATTCTAGATCCACATCGTCCTGCTAGAGCAGGATTAAACACAGGAGCAACAGAATCAGAAATGAGTGGTCCTGCTTTAACAAGAAAAGCAAGTGAAGCATTGCAGCGTCCAATTGCTCATGCAGGAGAATTGTTTGAACTTGCTGCACAAGGTGATGAAAAAGCAAAAGAACTTGTAGAAAATTTTAAAGATGATTTCGCAAGATTATTAAGTGGCATTGCTTTTGTTGTTGATCCGGATATCTTTGTTATTGGCGGAGGTGTCATGAAATCAAGTGAACATTTCTTTGAAGATGTTGTTGAACGCTATCGTAGTTTGGTGTTCCCAGGAATGCGAAATGTCAAATTTGCGAAGGCACAGCTTGATGAACCAGGACTTATTGGAGCAGCTATGCTTCCAATGGCTTATATTAAATAAATTAGATAAAAAACTATATAGAATATGCGATTTCTCATATCTCTATATAGTTTTTATTTTGAATTAATTATTTATTTCTATGTTTTAATTGATGTATAGGCTGTGAGGGATGAATACCAAAGATTGTTTGAGGAAGCTTACAAACACAAGATAAGAGGATATAAACTATCATGGATATCACACATGTAATACCTAACTGTAGAAAAGAAATCCATCGTGATGAATCATATCCTTTTAATCCTATTTGTATACACAGCAAAGAGGTTATGTAAATTCCAAATGAACAAAGCAGTATTTTTACAAGAGATGGAAGAAGTTCATGAAAGGAATAGTGGAAATGTTTGTGTAAAGCGTACATGCTTAATAAAATTGTAACTAATGCGGCAATTACTGTTGAAATGACGGAACCACTATAACCTAGCCAGGCAATGAATGGATAAGTTAAAGAAAGTTTGATAAGGGTAAAAATAGATAAATTACGTATATTTAGACGCATTAGACCGCCTGCCATCATAAAGGCGTTGAAAATAGGTAAAATCGTATTGATGAATGCTTCTAAAGCATACCATCTTAATATATCTGCATAGATGGGAAGCAATTCTCCTCCATCGTACATAACATAGTATATAGGTTTAGCAAATACAAATAAGCAAAAAGATAAAGGGATAGCAAAGAAAAGCACAGAGCTTAAACATTCTTTTATATTCTTTCTTACATTTTCCCAATCCTTATTTGCCAAATGGATACTGATGTGAGGGATAATAGCTGCAGAAAAACCAAGTGCTAATACCATGGGAATTGACATTAGTTTTTGAATAGGACCATTAATGCTTCCACTAATAGATTCAATCAGCGAAGATTCAAAACCAAACGCGGCTAGCCCTTTGTTTAAAAATAATGAATTTATAATCATATCACTGTATCCAAGCGCAGCCATTAGAAGATAAGGAAAAGACATATGAAACAATTCTTTTAACAAAGCTGATTTTGTGTGAGATGTATCTGCTGTTTGTTCCTTTGCTTTCTGTTTTAGATGCTTCATTTTTTTACGATCATAATAATGTAAATGAAGAAGTGCAGCTATAGCACTAATTCCAGTGGATAAAACACCAAAGTAGGCTGCCCATATAGAATTTAAATGAAAAACATAAATAGCAATAGCACTTGCACCTAAAAGAAAGGCAACGCGTATAAGTTGTTCTAAAACTTGTGATATTGCATATATTTCCATTTCTTTTAAACCTTGATAAAATCCTCTTCCAGCACTTAAAACGGGAACAAAAAATAAAGCAATGGATAATAAAATATAAGAGTTCTTTAGAAGATATGCATGTTCTTTTCCTATTTGAATGTTCGAAATCACATTTGAACATAAGATCATAAATAACATAGATATACATCCGCATAATATCATGATGTTTCTTGATAAGTTTTTGATCATGAGCGTTGTGCGATAGTCTTTATTATTATAATAGCGCGCAACTAAAGAAGCGATTGCGAATGGAAATCCAGCAGTCGCAATATTTAAAACATAAGAATACACGTTAAAAGGCATAGCATAATAAATCATTTTATCTTGTATAAGCTGTGAAAAGGGAATCATATAAAAAAGCCCGATTAATTTTGTGATAAAAATACCAGCAGTACTAATGAATCCACCTACCAGCAATGAATCTTTTTTACTTTTCATTTTGTAAACTCCTTTTATAAGATGTTTTCTTTGTTCCTATTATACTATAGAATGAATATAAGATTTCTATTAATTGAATTCTTTTCTGTGATTTTAAAATGTAAAAGCTTACCTCGATATATTAAAGGTAAGTAAAAGAGTATGGAATTAAAACAATACATAAGGATGAGTGCTTTTTCTTTGAAAAGAAGGCAAGAATTTGCTCCAGATTTTGCGGAGAATTTATTATAAAACACAAAAAAAGCCTTTAAATAAAGGCTTCAATATTTATATGGCTGGGGTACTTGGATTCGAACCAAGGAAATGCCAGATTCAGAGTCTGGTGCCTTACCGCTTGGCTATACCCCAATGTTTTATCTAGCGGCAACGCATATATAATACTCTAAACATATCTTTTTGTCAACATAAAAAATAAAAAAATAAAAATTTTTTTCTTAGTTTTACATAAGGATATTGCGAAACCCTATTCTTTATTATATTATTATACATGCGAAAGGAATGAAGGATATGAAAAAAGTAAGAACAAGATTTGCACCTAGTCCAACTGGATATATGCATATCGGTAACTTAAGAACAGCATTATATGAATATTTAATTGCTAAACATGATCATGGAGATTTTATTTTAAGAATTGAAGATACTGATCAAGAAAGAGAAGTTGAAGGTGCTGTTGATATGATCTATAAAGTTATGGATCAAACAGGATTAGGTTATGACGAAGGACCTAATAAACCAGGAGAAGTTGGACCTTATGTTCAATCTGAAAGATTAGCTATTTATAAAGAATATGCTGATAAATTAGTTGAATTAGGGGGAGCACATTATTGTTTCTGTGATGAAGAAACAATCAATAAAGCAAAAGAAGAATCTGATAATGAAGAATTAGGATATATTGATCCTTGTAAACATCTTTCTTTAGAAGAAGCAAAACAAAGAATCGCTAATGGTGAAAAATATGTTGTTAGACAAACAATTCCAAGTACTGGAATTACTTCTTTTGAAGATGAAGTTTATGGACATATTGAAGTAGAAAATGCTGGACTTGCTGAAGGGGTTTTATTAAAGAGTGATGGTTATCCAACTTATAACTTTGCGAATATTGTTGATGATCATTTAATGAATATTACACATGTTGTAAGAGGAAATGAATATTTATCTTCAACACCTAAATATAATTTAATTTATCAAGCATTTGGATGGGATGTACCATCATATATTCATTGTCCACCTGTTATGAAAGATGAAAAACATAAATTATCAAAACGTAATGGGGATGCATCTTATCAAGATTTAATTAATAAAGGTTTCTTAAATGAAGCAATCTTAAATTATATTGCTTTACTTGGATGGTCACCTGAAGGTGAACAAGAAATCTTCTCATTAGATGAATTAATTGAAGCGTTTGATGTTAAACGTATTTCTAAATCTGGGGCTATTTTTGATATGAATAAATTAAAATGGATCAATAGCCAATATATTAAAAAATTAGATACAAAACAATTAACAGAATTATGTTTACCATTCTTAAAAGAAGCTTATGATTTAAGCAATAAAAGTGAAGCATGGATTGAAAAATTAGTAGAAGTGCATAGAGACCATATTTCTTGTGGTGAAGAAATCGTTGAACAAGTTAAATTATTCTTTGAAGATGAGATTCATTTAGAAGAAGAAGCTATTGAATTTATGAAAGATGAAGCTATTCCAAATACTTTAGCTGTATTTAAATCTAAAGTCGCAGAATTAGCTGAAGAAGATTTTAAACAAGATCAAATTTTTGCTTGTATTAAAGCGACACAAAAAGAAGCAAAAGCAAGAGGAAAAATGTTATACATGCCTTTACGTATTGCGACAACTGGTATTATGCATGGTCCTGATTTAGCAGCTTCTATGGAATTATTAGGTAAAGAAAAAGTATTAAAAAGATTAGGATAGGAAATTATTCTTATCCTTTTTTTATGTTTTTTTTACATAGAGTTTGATTTATGTTGCTTTTTTTGAAATGAAGGCATAATATATTGTCAAAAGTACGGTACTTTTCACAAAAAAGACATAATGAGATGGTATAATAGGTTAGAAAGAGGTGATAACAATGAAGAAGAAAATAATTGGTATTGTTTTAACATTCTTTGTTGTTGTAAGTACTCTTCTTACGATTTTTGCTTTTAGAATAACACCCGTTACTTTAAAAAGAGATACTTTTGTTTATGAATATGGAACACCAATTTCTAATAATCCGGCAGATTATGTCAATGCTAATGCAAATGTTATTAATGAGGTACAATTAAATTTTTCTAATTTAAAAAATGAGATAGGTGTTTATAAAGTATCGGCTTCTTATGCGGGAGTAGAATTTCCATTTTACATTAAAATTCAAGATACAACAAAACCAGTTGTAACTTTAAAACAAGTTGTTTTTAATGTGAATTTAAATGAAGAAATTAGTGCTTTGAATTTGATCGATAAAGTAGATGATCAATCAGAAGTTATTGCTTATTTTTTAGAGGATGATGGAACAAAAAATACAACTCTTAAATTCACAAAAAAAGGTTCTTATATAGTTAATATTCTTGTAGAAGATGTAGTGGGAAATCAAGCGGCTAAATTAAGAGCTAAGATTGTTGTGGGAAGCTTAGGAAATCATCCAACGCTTGAAGGTATTGATGATGTTGAAATTGTTCAAGGAACACATTTTGGTATTATGGAAGGTGTTAAAGCTAGTGATGGTAATGGAAATGATATTACACATCAAATTAAGATTTTGAAAAATACAGTCAATACTGAAGAAGTAGGAACCTATGAAGTTATTTACTCAATTACAAATAGTCAGGGTAATAATATTCAA
>OGZY01000054.1_pt1 | contig 87544 bp, 88 predicted proteins | sample 1576911 | NCBI WGS metagenome assembly OGZY01 (sample SAMEA3541488, study PRJEB24748) | human gut metagenome | biome: human gut; feature: human-associated habitat; material: faeces | place: China | collected 2012 | reverse complement strand
TGATATGATATTTACAATTCCATGTTGTATGTGATAGACTATTATTGTCATACATCTTATGACCTCCTTTGATTAGTTAATTGGCCAGCAAACCTAATTAATTATATCAAAGGAGCTTTTATTTTCTAAGCATAGCCTTCCGGCTTTTTTGTACCACTCGCTTAGCAAGTGGTTTTTTTATACAATAAAAATACAGCACAATACCTAAAACAGCATTGTGCTGTATAAACAATATACTTTCAAATTATTTTCTTACAATATTCTTGTATATTGTAGGTACACCCACTGAGTGAAATTCAAATCCTGTTAAATCTTTCTTTATCATTACTGCTGAACCTGTTTGGTATACAGGTAAGATAGCAGCAGCATCCATACAAACTTTTTCAGCCTGTTTCAGAGCTTCCCATCTTTCTGCTGGTTTACCAGTTAGATCACCTTTACTAGTGTCAAAAATAAGTTTATCATACTCTTTACTTGACCAGCTACCATAGTTATATGATGCTCCTGTAATCCACATATCAAGATAAGTCATAGGGTCAGCATAGTCTGGTCCCCAACGAGTAAGCCCTAATTCATATACACCATTCTGCATTAATTGTAAACGAGCTTTTTTAGGCTGTTGTTTTAAATTAATAGTCATTCCTAGAAGATTAGTTTCTATTTCTGATTTTAAATACTCAGCAACTTTTTTACTTGCTTCAGTATCTTCAAATACTAATTCATATGCAAACTTATCTTTTCCAAGTTCTTGCTTAGCTTTTTCATAATATTCTTTAGCTTTTGCTTTATCTACATTCAAATAACTAGGAGTAGTTTCACGGAAATCTTTTCCATCAGGTCCTACTGCTAATTTTACTGGAACAGCAAAGTTTGCAGCTATTGAACCATCTTTTAAAAGATGTTCAGCGATTTGCTCTTTATCAAATGAAAGTGCCAATGCTCTACGAAGATTAGCATTTTCAAGTCCTGGTACTTTTTGATTAGGAGAAACAAACCATAAATATCCTCCTAAAGTATTCATAAACTCAGGTGACTCTTTGTATTGATCTACCATTTCACCAGTTAATTTTACATAATCTACATTTCCTTGATCGAAAGCAACCATTGCTGATTGTGCATCTTTTACTACTTGGAAATTCAATCCATCTATTTGTACTTTATCTGCATCATAATATTGATCATTTTTTACCATTGTGTAGTTAGCACCTTGGTTCCATTCTGTCATTTTGAAAGCTCCATTTGATAATATTGCCTCTGGAGTAAGTGCATACTGCTCTTTATATTTATCATAAAAATCTTCACGAATTGGATAAAATGGTGGAAATGCTGCTAACTGATCAAAGAATGGAACTGGATAATCCAATTCTACCTTTAAAGTTTTATCATCCACTGCTGTTACTCCAAGTTCAGTAATTGGTTTTTCACCAGACATTACTCCCTCAGCATTCTTTATACCTGCTACTCCTATCATATATGCATACTCAGATGCTGTTTTTGGATTAGCAAGACGTCTCCAAGCAAATACAAAATCATTTGCTGTTACTGGCTGTCCATCACTCCATTTTGCATCACGTAGAGTAAAAGTACGTACTTTTCCATCTTCACTTATTTCTTCCTTCACTGCCATACCTGGAATAGTATTTCCTGCACCATCAAGTTGATAAAGCCCTTCAAGTACTGATGCGATTGCTTCAAATGAAGTACCATCAGTTGCTAATCCTGTATCCATTGAAGAAAGTTCCACATCATTTGCTATTGTTACAATATTACTTTTTGCTACTTCTTTCTTAGCTTCTGTTGGAGCAGCTTCTTTACTTCCACCACAACCAGAAAGCAAACCTAGTACAAACAACGTTGAAAGAACCATTTTAAACTTTCTCATATATTCTCCCCCTTTAATATTAAAATTTTCTTATTTTTATTTGAAGTAAGTATACAACTTTGAAGTATTATTGTCAAGCTGTTTTTGATCGCATTATTTTCGTTTTTCAGTTTTTTGAAATTATTTTTTTAATTTTAAAAATAATTTATATTTTTCTTTATTTTTTCATAGAATTAAAGAAAATTATTCCTATATGTCATACAAATCTTAAACACATCTCTTTCTTGTCCTATTTCAGAATATTTAAAAAATTTTATATATTTTTCCATAAAAAAATAGGACACCTGACGAATATAAGTATTTATTCTAGTTCAATTTGTAAATTTTATGTATAAATTTTATCAGCTCTATTGTTAGAAACGGTTCATATTATCAAGCTTCTCAGGGAAAATAAAAAAAGTTGAATCCAGCTTAACGCCAGTTCCAACTTTAAATTTTTTTTATATTTTTTATTTATACTAAACATGTGATGACAGAGGAAACATTATCTTTTATAATATTCTGCTAATTTATCAGCATTTAATATAATAAATTTTTTATTTTCAAATTTAATAAGCTTCTCATTAATTAGTTTCTTACATGCACGAGAAGTCGATTCTCTGGGAGCTCCTATAAAATCTGCCATAAAGGTTATTGTCATTTCTATATCTATCAATATACCTTCATCTGTTTTTATACCAAAATCTCTGCCTAACTTCCATAATTTTGCAGCAACTCTTCTTTCTATATAAATATTTCCTATTGTATTTTTAAGCTGATGCCCCATACGCCATATATATTTTTCATATTCACTCATTATAGACTTTAAAAACTCAAAATCATGTTTTATTATTTTTAAAAACTCTCTTCTTTCTATTGATAAAATTTGAGTTTTTTCAATAGCTTCAGAAAATACTGATGTAAGTCTATCATTTATAACATTAAAACTAAGTAATTTTCCTGATCCCAGTATAAATATTATTTTTCTATTTCCATTATGTGTCATATTATAAATAATTGCTTTTCCTTCTAGTATAAAAAAAATATAATCTACTATTTTTTTATCAGAGTAAATTATATCATTTTTTTTATATTTCTTTATTTTACCAGCATTAATCAGTTTGCTTAAAGTAGAGTTGCTGGCATTTTTAAAAATATCCATGTCTTTTAATTTATATAGGATTTCAGGCATAGAATTTCCCTCCACTAAACAGAATACATATATTTTAGCATAAATCCTATATAAATTTAATATTTATTTCAATTTATAATATTTCCAGCTGTAGTTTTACAGATATTTTAAAAATTCATCCCCCTATCTGTATCATTTTTCTATGCTCAGTACTATCTTTTTTACTTTCATTAAAACCATGATATAAAGGTTTTTCTATTATACAATGATACAAATAATCTTTTAATTCATCATTAGATATTCCACTTCTTATTTTTTCCTTTACATTTAATCCATTATCATAATTCAAGCATAGCTTAATACTTCCATCACAAGTTATTCTGATACGATTACAGCTGTCACAAAAAATATGTGACAAAGCACTTATAAATCCAACACTTCCTTTAAAACCATTTATATCAAAATATTCTGCTGGTCCATTTCCATGAGTAGTTTCAGATAATATTAACTTTCCAAAATAAGTTTCTAGTTTACCTTTTATCACTTCATTAGATACAGAAGAAAACTCTTTCCCATACCCAATTGGCATAAGTTCAATAAATCTCACATCTATTGGATATTTCTGGGCTAATCCTGCTATCTCAATTATTTCATCCTCATTTATATTTTTAATAATAACACAATTTAATTTTAATTTTATCTTTTTATTTACAACAGACTCTATTCCTGAAAGTACATCTTTTAAATACCCACATCTTGTTATTTCATGATATTTTTTCTCTTTCAAACTATCTAAACTAATATTTATTCCATCAATTCCTGCCTGAGCCAGCTCCTCAATATTTTTTTCCAATAGGATGCCATTTGTTGTCAAGGTAACATTTTCTATTCCTTTAATTAATTTTATTTTTTTTACCAGTTCTGCAACTTCTTTTCTTATAAGAGGTTCTCCCCCTGTAATTTTTATTTTTTTGATTCCTATTTCAGCTGCTGCAATACATATTCTTTCTATCTCTTCAAAAGTTAAAAGCTCATCTTTTTCTATACTTTCCACACTTTCTTCAGGCATACAGTAAATACATTTCAAATTACATTTATCAATAATAGAAATTCTTAGATAATCTATTTTTCTCCTATATTTATCAAGCAAATTTATCACCTCATTTATTTAATCAAAATTTTGACTATATCCTTCAAAAAAATAATTTAAAATAATCTGTGATATAGCTTTAATATTATTTAATTCAACACTCGGAATTCCTTTTTCTATATTTTTTATTTCTTTTCCATCTGTAGCTACTGCTATCAAAGTCTTATGATCACATATAGGCTTATCTGAGATGCCTTCTCTTAATATTTCAATTTTAGGATAATATGAATTTTTCATTCCTTCTACTATTATCATGTCCATATCTTTCATATTATTTAATTCTTCTTCCATATTAAAACTGCCCTTACAAATAGAAGCATATTTTTTATTTGAAAAAATAACTGTTTTCATTGCTCCTGCCTTAGTTATTTTATCTGTATCTGTTCCTTCATGATCTATTATAAAGTCATGTCCATCATGTTTTATTACTGCTATTTTAGGAAAATCATTTTGGAATTCATTTATAAGTTTTGTAATCAAAGTTGTTTTCCCGCTATTTTTTATCCCGCTTATACAAAATATAAGTGGCTTTACTGCATTCTTATACTCTGAATATGTATTAATATTCTGAATCACTTTTTTATCAAAGTTAGTATATTTTAAATTTATATATTTTGTTCTTACTCTTGAAACCAACTGAAGTAATTTATAATTTTTATCTTCTATCATTTCATCTATTATAGGGAGTATATCTTTTGAATAAACAGCACATAAAGGATGCTTTCTTTCTCCATCGCAAATTATATAGCAATCAAAATCAGAACTGATAAAAGTACTTATATATTCAACTATATCTTTTTTTAAAAAAGGCATATCTGCTGCACATATAAAATTATATTTATTTTTAGATTCTTTCAGTATTTGTCTTATTCCTTCAATAGGACCTATATCTTTTATACTATCTTCTACTTTTTTACAACTTAATTCTTTATATCTATTTAAATAGTCTAATGAAATTATCAATTCATCAAAATCAGAAAATTCGTTTATGAGGATATCTAAAAAACTTTCCTGCTTCAATTTTAATAAAACTTTATCCTGCCCCATACGGCTGCTTTTACCTCCAGCCAAAATACCCACCGATAATTTCATATATACTCCTTATTTTCAAATAATTAATATCTAAATTTTATACACTTTACTACTTCTCCAGAAAAAAGTTCCTTTCCTTCTGGCTGTTCCACCAAACAATTACAGCTCATCATTTCATTTAAAACAGAAGACATCTGCTTATTAGTATTACATAAAACTCTATTATTTTCTTCAAAACCTCTTAAAAATCTTTTAAGGTTATTCTTTTTTAAAATATCATTTTTTAAAACAACCTCAAATACTTGAGGCTTAAAATAATTATTATTCATAAATTTAGCTGCTGCATACCAAAAAAATAATTCAAAATTCACTATTGCTGCAAAGGGATTTCCAGAAAAACTTAATATGAGTTTATCTTTATATCTATTGGCAGTAACTGGTGTTCCCGGTTTTATATTTACTTTTCTGAACAACTCAATTGTTCCTAGTTCCTCCATTACATGAGGAATAAGATCTTTTTCTCCTACAGATACCCCTCCTGTTGTAATAATAAGATCACTCTCTTCTAAAAATTTTTTTACTTTATTTTTTATACTTTCTATATCATCATCACAGTTTTCAATATTAACTATTTTTATTCCAGCTCTTTTTAATTTAGATGCAATAACATAAGAACAGCTGTTATATATCTGAGCTTCACCTAATTTTGTTCCAGGATTTATCAATTCACTTCCAGTACATAATACAGAAACTTTCATAGGAGCAATTATTTTTACATGAGAAATTCCTATACTTGCTAACACTCCAATATGCGAGCTTTCTATTCTTGTATATTTTTTTACAACCAGCTGTCCTTCTTGAATATCTTCTCCTATTTTACAATAATTAGAATAGGGAGTGAGAGAAGTAAATATATTAACTGTATCTCTCCCATAATCTGTATCTTCCTGCTTTACTACACAATCAAAACCATCTGGAATTCTTCCCCCTGTCATTATCCTCACTGCTTGCCCTTTTTTCCCTTGAATAACATGAGAATCTCCAGCAATTATTTTACCAGCAACTTTTAATTTTACTGGGATATCTTTTTCAGCATTGATAATATCTTCACTACACACAGCATACCCATCCATAGCTGACTTTGGAAAAGAGGGAACAGAAATAGATGAATATATATCTTCAGCAACAATATAACCATAAGAATCTAAAATATGTATTTCTTCAGTTTTTTTCTGCTGTTCTATATTTTTTTCTAATACTTTTATAGCTTCATTATACTCAATCATTTCCATTCCTCTCTTTTTTATTATATTCTTTTAAAACTATTTTTAAACATGATAAAGAAATTAAATAATACCATGCCTATAATTGCAGTAGTAAAATAAATCTGCATCCCTTGTACCTGCTTTACAAAATTTCCAAATTCTATCATTCCATTATTTAATAAATACCCACTCATTTTTCCTGAAGCTACCACTCCGATAGCCATTGGGAATGTAAGCCCTGCAAAAGCAGGTGTAAAAGGCACTGAAAAAAACTTAGGCAGATTGTAAATTATAAATATTAATGATAAGAAAACTGCTATATATAACAAGTATACAACAATTGTATTCGGCTTTTCAAAAAAATTCAAATAGCTTACAAGAGAAAGACTTGAAGGTGCCATTACAATAGCTCTCGTATGCAGCATTGGTCCATCCACTGATTTTTTTATAAGACGCCATACCATAAAAGGAATTATTACAGCAAAAACTGCTATTCCATATATTGCAATAATTTTACAAATAAAAGGTTCTTTCATAGGAATCCCAATAACTGCTGAAACTAAAATTCCATTATATGTTACAAACCAACTAGGTACAAAAGTATCAAGTTTTACTCCTTTGATTACATTTCTATATGTAAATATCAAAATATGAACTGCATCAATTATCAATCCTGCTGCCCATAAACCTTTCCCCAAAAGTTGATTATAGTCAAAATAATAACTTCCAAGCAGCATCATTATCATTGGAAAACCTGCATAAAGACTCGCAGGTATAACATTACTGTATTCTTTTTTACAAGTATCAAAGTACATTGTTATTTTAATTATGTAGAAAAACAAGATGATTGTTGCTGATAACATTGTTACATGTCTTACGAGAGAATATCCCATCCCTGTAAAAACATTTGATAAAGTTGCTGCTCCTACCATTGTTGGAAGTAAGGGAACAGGTATATTTTGAATCTTTTCTCTCAATGATTTATTTTCCATCTTCTCTCCTTAAAAATTAGTATGTAAATTCAAAATTATCTTTTACGTTAAAGAAGTCTGAATAATCTATTTTAAATATAGGTTTTTTAACCTTTGAGATATCTATCCTGTTCGCAATAAGTTGTGTCAATATTCCAGCATATGACAGGTCTCCTTGTAATATAGCTCCATAGATTTTTCCATCTTTATGTATTATTTTTTTATAGTTTCCTTTTTTGTCTATTTCAATTTCTGTTTGATAACTTTCATCATCAGTATCATTGATTCCCAGTGACATAGTTGGAATACCTAAAAAATTCATTGTTGATTTGCTGGCAAAAAAATCTGTAAGTTTCTTTTTTATTCCTACCATGTTATTTGCTGCAATTATTCCTTCTTTTACAGCTACAGGCCAGATAGGATTTCTTCCAGTAACATCTCCAGCTCCAAAAATATTATCTATATTTGTTCTTCCATATTCATCTGTAACAAGTCCAAATTTATCCAATACTAGATCACTATCCTTTAAAAAATCTACATTGGCACGAACCCCAGCTGTAACAATAAGCATATCACATGGAAGTTCTCTTCCATCAGATAATATAATAGATTTTATATTTTTATCTTCATTTATATTTATTGCTTTGATTCCTAAATTATAATATTGATTTACTCCATTTTTAGAAAATGCTTCTTCATAATTTTTTGAAGATATCTCATCTAATTGAAGGGGAAGCATATGTGATTTTGTTTCTATAATGGAAAGATTTTTTTTGGTATCCAGTAAACCTGTAACAGCATCAACTCCAATAAGACCTCCTCCCATTATTGCAATATTTTCAGCTTTTTTTACAGTTGCCATTATTTTTAGGCAATCATCAAAATTGTGAAGTCCAAAAATATTTCCAGCATCTATATTTGAAATTGGTGGAAAGAATGTTTTTGATCCAGTTGCTATGAGGAGTTTATCAAAAAAAACTTTTTCTCCTGTAGAAAGTAATACTGTTTTTTCCTTTGTATCAATCCCAACTGCACTTATCCCTTTTTTCCATTCTATATTATTCTTTTCCATAAAATCTTCTTCAATAAAAGAAAGCTGTTTTAAATCTCTTATCCCTTCCATATAATGATGAAGAATACATCTTGAATAAACAGCCTCATCCCTTGAAATAAGTATAATATCTGAATCTTTATCTAATCTTCTTAATTCACCTGCTGCACTGATTCCTGCTGCTGATGCCCCAATGACTACAAATTTCATAATTGTACCTCCTCTAGTGTAATTGCCTTCATAGGGCATTTTTCAACACATTTAGGATTTCCATCAACACTAGCACACATATCACATTTCATAATCTCTTTATTATATATGCTGTCGCTTTTTAAAACTCCATAAGGACATGCCATAATACACATATAACAACTTGCACATTGTTCTTTGTTATAAGTTACATATCCAGTTTCATAATTTTTTCTCATTGCTCCTGTCATGCATGTATAGACACATTCAGGCTGATCACAATGTCTACAGAAAATAGGTGCAGGTTTTGTTTCACTATCAATTACTACTCTATTTCTGGCATCGCTGCTTTCATGACTTACCACACAAGCTGTAACACATGTAAGGCAGCCAATACATCTTTTTCTATCTATTCTGATTCTATACATCTGCTTCCACCTCCAGTTTTTCGAATCTTACTGGTGTTGCTTTATATGATGGCTCTTTTGAATAAGGATCATAAATGGAAGGTGTGAGCATATTGCATTCTATATAATGAATAGGGGCATACAATTCTTCATACTGCACATTTTCTGTAATTTTTACAAAAAATACTGCATCCTTTCCATTTATAGAATAAATTCTGATTTTATCATTTTCCTTTATACTATTTTCTTCAGCAAGAATTGTATTCATATAGACATATGCTTTATCAGCAACTACATCTTCAACAAATTGTACTTCTCTTGTTCTTGTTTGAGTATGCCATTGTCCAACAGTTCCTCTTCCTGTATTTAAAAGAATCGGAAATTCATCTGTAAGGGGAAGGGGATTTTCTCTTATTTCTTCAAAAATAAATTTTGCTTTTTTACTTGGAGTAAAGTAATTTCCATCTTCATAAAGACGTCTTTCATCTTCTTCTAAAACTTCTCCCTCTCTAAAAGGCCATTGAACCCCATGAGAATTTTCTAATTTTTCCCAAGAAGTTCCAGTAAAATCGCAAGGCATTCCCTTAGAACATTTCTGCATTAATTTAAAGGCTCCTTTTGGAGTTTCCCAATTTTTCAGAAGTTCTCCCATTCCAAGTGCTTTCCCTATTTCATAAATTACTTCATAATCATTTTTTTCATTTTCTTCTTTTTCCAGACATGGACGCATTGCAGAAATCCGTCTTTCTAGATTAATATATGTACCTTCTTTTTTTATTCCTGGAACTACAGGCAAAAATACATTACAAGCTTGAGCACTGTCTGTATCATCATAAATATCCTGTACTACAAATAATTCTAATTTTTCTACTGCTGTTTGAAAAGTTTTATTATTTGTCCAACTGTGCATAGGATTTGTACAAAGTATCCAAAGTCCCTTTATGTCTCCGTTGTTAATTCCTTCAATAATTTGATTATATGTAATGGTAGGTTTTTCAGCAAGAACAGATTCATCCACTTCCAAAGCTGCTGCTACTTGCTGTCTCCTTTTCTCATTATTAAAATCTCCTCCACCAAAAAGAACTGCTGTATTACTATATGCTCTTGATCCCATTGCATTACACTGCCCAGTAATAGAATTAGCTCCTGTCCCTTCACGACCGATATTTCCAGTCATAAGTGCTATATTTATAATGGCTTGAGCTGTTCTTACTGCTTCATATCCTTGATTTACTCCCATAGTCCACCAGAAAGAAACTCTTTTTCCTTTATGAATAAGTTCAACAAATTCTAATATCTGCTCTTTTGAAAGTCCTGTTTTCTTTACTGTCTCTTCCAAAGTATATTTTTTTACAAATTCTTTAAATTCTTTAAATCCTTCTGTATGATCTGCTATATATTTTTTGTCTATATAACCTTTTTCTATTAACAAGTTAGCTACTGTATAAAAAAGTTGTAAATCTGACTTTCCTTTTAACCCATACCAATAATCTGTATTCATTGCTGTTTCTGATTTACGAGGATCTAAAACAATTACTTTTTTATCAGTATTTTTCATTACACGTCCCCAAAGAATTGGATGTGCTACAACAGGATTTGCTCCAATAAATACAATAGTATCTGAAAGTTCTAAGTCCTTCAGTGTAAATGGAGGAGCATCAAATCCAAAACTTTGTTTGTGAGCTACAACTGCTGTTGCCATACATAATCTTGTATTTCCATCAACATTTGTTTTCAGATAATTTCTCATCACATGACCAAAAATTGCAAACTCTTCCATTGTTAATTGTCCTGTACTTATTCCAGCAATACTTTCTTTTCCATATTTTTCTTGTATCTCTTTTAATTTATCTGCAACATATTTAAAAGCATATTCCCATTCTACTGTTGTCATTTTTCCATTAATTTTAATCTTTGGAAGTTGTGAAGGTTTCACTGAAGTCTGTTGTTTATCAAGAGATAATCCTTTAATACAACAAAATCCATCATTCACTGGGTAATCTTTTGTTGGAACTACTTTTACTATTCTATTATTTTCTACATAGAAATCTAGATTGCAGTCAATAGCACAGTAATTACATGTTGACTGTATTTTTTTCATTTTCTTTCCTCCAATTTATTAGAATTTATCAAAATGAATACCACTCCAGTAAATACGATCTTTTTTTATTGCTTTTGGTCCTAGTTCAATATCCTTTAATACCCATTTTTTATATTCTTCAAACCCTGTTCTGTCTATGATATATCCAATATGTTCTTTTCCACCAGGGGCATCTTTGCTTATGTGTTCTTTTACATAATCATAAGTATTTAATATTACCTTTATAATTGTATCTGCATCTACCCAAATTAAAAAATCTTCTCCAAGACGTGGATTTTTCTTCCCTGTTCTTCCCATAAGTGTAAGTTTGTAGTATTTCTCTTTACTTCTGGTAAAAGCCCTTGTTGGACATTTAGTAATACATACTCCACACCCTATACATTTCTCTGTATTTCTTACAATTTTATAGTTTTCAACTGACAAGGCATTTACAGAAAGAGATTTACAGCCTTTTACACAAGCCTGACAGTTAACACATCTATCTGGATCATATTGAGGTTCTGTCATTCCAATAATTCCAAAGTCATGCATTCTTGCTTTTCCACAGTCATTGGAACATCCAGTTAAACCAACTTTAAAATGAAGATCATTTGGAAAAATAGCCTTATCTATTTTCTGAGCAAACTCGCTTGTATTATAATTGGCAAAAGGACATACATTATTTCCTATACATGCACTTACATTTCTTGTTCCAGAAGCTGAATACCCTGTTCCTGGAATTGTCTGATTGATTTCAAGTACTTCAATGATAGGCTGAAGCAATTCATTTACTTTATCCATATCTTCATAATGAATACCTTCTATTTCAAATCCCTGACGAGTGGTAATATGAATAATTCCATTTCCATATTTTTGAGATATTTCCTGTATTTTCTCAAGAAGTTCAGCCTTTAAATATCCACCAGGTACACGAATACGAGAAGCTGTAATCCCTCTTACTTTTGAAACTCTAAAAGCATTCTTCTTTAACTTTTTTGTATTTATATCCATGCTGTCCCCTCCTAATCAATTAAGTTTTTACCATCTACATAATTAAATACGGGACCATCTAAACATATATAAGTATCTCCCATTCTACAATGACCACATTTCCCAATTCCACAACACATCTTTCTTTCCTGAGAAATCCAAATATCTTTATCAGATATTCCAAGTTTTTTTATTTCTATGACAGCAAATTTCATCATAATAGGAGGACCTACTACAATAAAAACAACATTATTTATATCTTTTATTTTTAATTCAGGAATATATTTTGTTACCAGACCTGTATTTCCATTATATCCTTCCTCTTCCTTATCAATAGTAAGAATAACATTCATATTTTTTTCCCAATATTTAAAATCCTCTTTAAAAAGAATGTCTGCTGTTGATTTGAATCCAGCAATCAATGTTACTGCCTTAGCTTCCTCTTTATGATGTGCAAAGTAATCTATAACACCTCTCACTGGAGAAACTCCTGTTCCCCCTGCAATAATTATAATTTCCTTTCCTTTATAATTATTTACATCAAATCCATTTCCATAAGGTCCTCTTAAAAAAAGTTTATTTCCAACATAGTTTTCAAATACTTCATTTGTTACTTTCCCTACTTTTCTAATAGTAAAGTCTATTGTATTTTCTCCAATACCACTTACTGATATAGGAGCCTCTCCAAATTTAGGAATAGAAATTTCAAAGAACTGCCCTGGCTTTACATCTTTTTTATTATATTCCATTTGAAATGTATATTCTATTTCTGTATGTTTTTTAACATTTGTTATTTGAGATAAAAAAGGAATATATTCATTTTTCATATTATTTCACCTCTTCTATTTTTTGATTCAGTTTATTGATGCAATTTGAAAAGGAAATATATTCTGGACATACTTGATCACATCTTCCACAGCCAGTACACATGTTATAACCAAAACGCTTTTTAAAATCATGAACTTTATGAAGAACTTTAAAACGCATTCTTTCTCCTTTTGTTTTACGGAAACTTATGTTTCCAGCCATTTCTGTATAACCATCTATATGGCATGAAGCCCATACTCTACGTCTTTCACCTGTATTTTTATTATCCTTATAAAAAATATCCTGCATTGTAAAGCATGTGCATGTAGGACATACAAAATTACATCTTCCACATGCTATGCAACGTTCATTATATTCTTTCCATAAATCAAAATCATATACTTCGTTTGTTATTTCCTGCGGAACTGTCACCTTTACATTATTTTCTTTTACAAATTCAGGTTGAACATCTGTCTGTTCATTTTTTTCTTTTTTAATAAGATCTGTTAATTTATCCCATTTGCAGTCTATGTATGCCTTGCCGTATTTAACAGATATATAGGCATCATAATTATCTGCCTTATTTGTTCCCATACTCACACAAAAACATGTTTCAAAAGATTCCTTACATTCCATTAATATAAACTTTGTATTTTCACGAAGCCTCTTATAATAAAAATCTTCTGCTCCATTATGTAAATAAATATCATCTAATCTTTTTAATGCGTTTAAATCACAAGCTCTTAAAAATACTACTGCTCCTTTTTTTCTTTCTTTTGGTACAATTGCTTCATCTTCTGTAAAGTAAAATAATGTCTCTGAAATAGGAGTAAGAATTTCTTTAAATGAGTAGTCTGATTTTTGATCAAAAACTATTTCATTTAAAAAATTTATTTTTCCATAACGAACTACATCAATATCTGAAAAACACCCATCTCCTTCAAATAATTTAGGTGCATAAACATCATACTCTTCAGATAAAGACAGTAAAACTTTATCAAGATCTGTTGTTAATAATTGATAACCCATAAGCTCACCCTTTTCTTTTTTATTTAAAATTTAATTAACTCCAAAATATTTTGGTCTACTAAATATATACATTTTGTTATTTAATAGGCATTACTTTCTAAATTTTATACTAATTTACAAATAAATACTGTGATATTTATTACGTTTTTCAGTTCCTTATTTAATTTATTTTAAAATTAAACCAAATAATAAATTCTCTATTAGATCAGGTGAAATTATAAAAATCTTTTTTATATAAAAAAAGAACCTCATAAAAGGTTCTCAGTTTTTTATTATTTTAGTATATCTGCAAGACTTTTTAAAATCTCTTTTGTTGCTTCTGATTCTGCATCTTGTTTTTTTATTGGAGTTCCCTCTAAAATATTTGCAGCAGGACACACTTTTTTCAAATCCTTTACAGTGTTAGTAAGTCCTCCTCCACCATGCATACAGATAGGGAGTATTGTTTTTCCTGCAAAATCATATTTCTCTAAGAAAGAAAATACTGACATTGGTAATGTTCCCCACCAGTTAGGAAATACCAATACTATTTTCTCATAGTCAGAAATATTTTCTATTTCTGCTTTCAACTGGAGTCTTTCTTTTTTAAATTTTTCCACACCAGCTTGAGCTACACAAGGGATATATTTATCTGGATATTTTTTTACTGCTTCAATCTGGAATATATCTGCATTCAATTCTTCTCTCATTATCTCTGCTGTTATTTTTGAAGTTCCACTCCAAGTAAAATAAACAACCAATACCTTATTTTCCATAATTATCCCTCCATCTAATCCTTTTTCCAATGCTTCATTGTAAAATCAGCAAATCCTTTAAATGTATAATCTTCATTTTCTGGTCTTTCAGTTGATATTTTTTTGAAAAAACATGATGGTATTTCATTTAATTTTAAACATTTTGATATACATAAATCGCACCCTTTATCATGATTAACTGGATTAAAAGGACATTTATGATCTGTACAGCTGCAAAATTCCTTTGGATTCATAGAACTTCCCTCCTTAACTTATATTATTTTAATTTCCTCAAATTTTAATACATGATTTCAACTCTCTCATTTATCTTGAAATCTTTACTTTCTTCTCCCTGAATACTTGCATACAATTCATCTTGAGCTTTTTTTATTTTAAAAATTGTATGAGCTCCCATAAATTCTTTTGAAACAATTATCCAGTCACCATTTTCTGACTTTTTCATAGAAATATCCTCTGGACGCAGCAGAGATTTTTTCCCATCTTTCATAATAAAATTTGCTTTTCCTATAAAATCAGCTACATAATCATTTGCTGGATTATAATATATTTCCTCTGGTGTTCCAATTTGTATGATCTCTCCCATATTCATAACTACTATTTTATCAGAAAGGCTCAAAGCTTCCTCTTGATCATGAGTTACAAATATCATACTTATATTCAGTTTTTTCTGAAGCTGTTTCAGCTCCTCTCTCATATTTATCTTTAATTTTGCATCGAGATTGCTGAAAGGCTCATCTAATAAAAGAAGCTTAGGATGAAGAACTAAGGCTCTGGCTAATGCAACTCTCTGCTGCTGCCCTCCACTTAATTCATGGATAGAAACTTTTTCATATCCTTCCAATCCTACTATTTTCAGATACTCCTGAGCTAAATCTTCCTGCTCTTTTTTAGATATTTTTTTATATTTAAGTCCATACTTTATATTTTCAATAACATTCATATGAGGAAAAAGAGCATAATTCTGAAAAACTGTAGATATATTTCTTATTTCAGGTGGAAAATTAGTAATTTCTTCACCTTCAAGATATATTTTTCCAGTTTCAGGCTGAATAAATCCTCCTATTATATTTAAAAGAGTTGTTTTCCCACAGCCGCTCGGTCCTAAAAAAGATATCAATTCTCCTTTTTCTATTGAAAAATTTATATCCTTTATCCCTCTGGTTTTATCAAACATTTTTCTTATATTTTCAATTTTTAAATACATTTTTCATCACTCTTTTCACTCTATTTTTTCAAAAATCTGTAAACTGCAATATTCAAAGAAAAAGTAACAATAGTTATAGCCAGTGCTGTTATAGAAGCCAGTCCATACTCTCCCTGTGCTACATGAGTAAAGAGTACAACTGTAGCAACATTAGTTCCTGGAGAAATCAGGAAAATAATAGCCCCTATTGTAGTCATAGTAGCAATAAAGCAGTTGATAAAAGAAATTAGAAAAGCTGGTCTCAATGCTGGGAATATTATATCTAATAATATTCTGATTTTAGGAGCTCCTAAATCTTTAGCTGCTTTTTCTATATTGGGATTAAGTTTAGTTAAAATCGAATCTCCAGCCTTTGCTCCTATACTTATCTGCCTAAAAGTACAGTTCAGTATAACTATAGCAGTTGTTCCTGTTAAAGTAAGTATTCCCCTATTAAAAGCCAGTATATATCCCAATCCGAAAAATGTCCCCGGAATAATATATGGAAGGCTGGCAAAAAATTCAATGATCTGCATAAATTTATTATCTCTGTTTTTGTTGTAATAAGAGATTAAAATCCCTATAACTGATGAGAGAATCCCAGCTATAAAAGCATATATTATACTTCTTAAAAATACTTTCAAAGCAGATAATTGAAATCTTTCTAAATATTCAAGAGTAAATTCTATCCCTTTAGAAGTATAGTTATAGAATCCTGAAAAAAATATGGCTGAATATTGTAAAAGCATAACTAAAAAGAAAAACCATGCTGTTATTCCTAAAATAGTTTTTACCCAAAATGGAAGTTTAAATGATATATTTTTTAATCCGCTCCCTTTTATATCAGAAGCCAGATTTAAATTTTTAATTAAAACTTTTCTGTAGAGCCAGAATGCTAAAAGTGCAGGTAAAATAAGGAGCAGTGTCATAGCTGCTGCTTTGGGCATATTTCCTTCACCAATTACAGTCAGATATGCTTCTGTTGCCAGTGTACTATGTCTTCCACCAATGATGACAGCACTTCCAAAATCTGCCAGATTCTTTGTAAATAAAATAAAAAATGTTCCTATAAGTGCTGGAACTGATAAGGGAAAAACAACTCTCTTTACAGTTTCCCATGGAGAAGCTCCCAAAGATCTTGATACTGCAATCAGATTATAATCAATATTCTTAAATATTTCATAGAGCATAAAAGCAGCAAAAGAAATTTCTCCTATAATCTGTAATAATATAATTCCTTGGAGTCCATAGGGATTTGTATGTAATCCTAAAATTCTGTATGTAATGAGCCCTCTTCTCCCAAAGAGCATAATATATGATATACCAAAAATAAAAGGAGGTGATATCATAGTAAGCATCAACAAATAATAGAAAAAACTTTTAATTCTTTTCCCTGAAAAAATCATATAAAAAGCTATAACAGCTCCACATATAGAAGATACTCCAGCTGATACAGTTGAAGTCATCAATGTATTTTTCAGCAGAATATAATTTTCACTGAAAATACCTCTATAGAATTTTAATGTGAAAGTGTTATTATCAAAAAAACTCGTTTCTATTATTTTATAAATGGGGTAGAAACAAAAAAGTACTACCCCACTAATAACTAGAAATAATATAAAATTATATATATAATTATTTTGCTTTATTTCCAAATCTTTTATTCCATTCATTTAAAACCTTTTCTCTCTCATTTCCCAATCTATCAATATCAATATTGATTAATTTGTCCATGTCAATAGTCTTTATACTTTCAGGCGTCTTAACACCATTTCTAACCATAGCTCTAGGATCTTCATCTCTGATAGCTATCTGTCCTTTTTCTGATAATGCCCAGTCTACGAATTTTTTAGCTTCAGGCAAATTTTCTGCATTTTTAAAGATTGCCATACCTGCTGGAACCCAAGGAATCATATCTTCTGGATAAATAGTTGTTACAGGATATTTTCCTTCCATTAATATAAACTCTCCTGACATAGGAATTACAGCTACACCAAATTCTCCTGTAGTAACTTTCATTGGAGGCTCTCCTCCTCTTTTAGCCAAGAAAGGTACATTTTTATTTAATGCTTCAAAATATTCCCATGCTTTATCTTCTCCAAGTTCTTGGATAAGATTATCTACCAATGCATAGTTAGTTCCTGAAATAGCAGGATTAGCCATGATAACTTCATCTCTGTATTCAGGCTTTGTCAAATCTGCCCAAGTTTTAGGAGCATCTAATTTTTTATCTGCTAATATTTCATTATTTACCATAAATCCTACAAGAACTAAAGAAACTCCTGACCAATATCCATCTTTGTCTCTATATTTCAAAGGTACTTCAGCCATTTCTGGTGAAATATATTTTTCCAAAAGTCCTTTATTTTTAGCAGTAATAAAACTGTCCAGTCCTCCACCAAACCATACATCAGCTGATGGCTTTCCATTTTCAGCCTGTAGCTTTGATAAAACCTCTCCAGATGACATATCTATAAAATCTACCTTTATTCCAGTATCCTTAGTAAACTGCTGAAATATTTTTTCTTTCCCTCCATATGCTGCTACTACTTTAAGACTTCCCTCTGCAAATATATTAATACTTAAAACAAGCATAAAAATTGCAGATAACAATGATGTTTTTTTCATAAATTCCTCCTATTTTTATTTATTCTATTACTTCATATTTATTGTTTTTATATACTAACGGCTTACACTTATTAGTTTTCAAAGCTTCTATAAGTTCTTTTACATTATTTACTCTATACGGAAGAAGAGTAGCAAATACCCCCACTTTTTCCTTTACATGAGCATCACTTGATCCAAGAACCTGTATTCCAAGTTTTTTTGCAGTTGCTACAGCCAGACCATTATGATATTCACTTGTACTTCCATTATATCCTTCAATGGCTGTGAGTCCTTTTACTATGTTAAGCTTATCTTCCAGTCCTCTATTATTTGTTCTGTATGGATGAGCAGCAGTGCAAGTTCCTCCTGCTTTAGCTACATAATCTATAAATTCCTGAGCTGTCATCTGTTCCTCTGGAAGTTCATCAATTCCAAATGCAACTATATCTCCATCTTTAGTCAGATATTCTACTCCGGGAAAAATTGGAAAATCATATTTCTGAACCAGTTCCTCAATCTCTTTTCTTACATCAGTACTCTCATGGTTTGTAAGGGCAATTCCATCTAATCCTTTTATTCGGGCTTCTTTTATAATTTCCTCTATTGACACATGACTATCTGAAGAATATTTATTATCATGTAAATGTAAATCTACCTTCATCCGTCTCTCCTTTATTAATAATTTTATTCTTTCTCTATCTTCAATTTTATATTATATCATATTCTTGAATTTTTTTTATAAAATATTCCTGTTTTTTAGTTTGAATATGAAAAAAGAGCCTAGAAGGTTTCAAACTTATTATAGATAAATAAATTTGTTTATAAGGAGGGGGTAACATGATAAACCTAAGTATTGGAGAAGCTGCAAAAAAATTAAACACAACTACTCATACACTCCGTTATTATGGTAATGAAGGCTTACTGCCTATAGATGGAAGACGTATCTTTAGTACCAAAAATTTTATAATGTTAAATACAATAGAATGTCTTAAAGCTACTGGAATGTCGCTGAAAGATATTAAGCTGTACATTGATTGGTGTGAAGAGGGATTTGCTTCAGTTCAAAGACGTCATGCTTTATTTTTAGAGCGTAAAGCAACTGTAGAAAGTCAGATTGTAGCACTTCAAAAGACTTTAAAAACAATTAATTATAAGATTGATCTTTATGAAAATGCTTTAAATACTGGAGTATTAAATATGTGCGACGCTGACCGTGAAGAACTGGCAAATAAAATTTTAAATGATGAACTTTAATTATATAAAAAGGACTATCCAGTTACAACAGATAGTCCTTTTGATTATTTTATTTTTTTAGATGCTCTGAATCTTACTGCCTCTTTAGGCTCAGTATATCCTGCTTCCTCCCACATTGGTACTAGTACTTTTCTAGCTTTCCTCTCTCTTTTTTCAAATACTCCCCAGTTTTGCAATGTTACTTTTTTATCTTCATCTAAAGCTTTCAGCAGTACATTCCAGAATAAGTCTATCTTTTCTTTTACTTTTTTATGGCTTTTGATTTTATTTCTCTTCTTGTAGAATCTTATAAACTCCCCTTCTGTCATAATTCCCCCTTTTAATATTAAGCAAAAGACTGGCTATATCAGCCAGCCCTTTTCACTTTTAATTGCTATAATTACTGAAAGATAAAAGATTAATTTTCAATATTGCTTTTACAATTAGAACTTATAACCTATTCCTGCTCCTACTATCCATTCACCTTTTGTTTTGTTTTTACCTGAGTTGTTGTGTGAATCTCTTTCTACAGAATAAGTTCCTTTTACATCAAAGATTACTCCATTTTCTAGTTCAAGAGCATATTTTGCATTTAGTCCTATACTGTGTTCATTTTTGTGAGCAACCAAAATATCAAAATCTGATCCACCTTTAAATCTTCCTGTGATATGCTCTTCATCTGCTCCATCTAATATTTTAGTGTAGCTTACCCCTGCTGAAAATGTACTCTTTCCTTTTTCATGTGAAATAACTTTTTTCAAGTCTACTCCTACTTTTGCCACTGTGTAGTCAAATGATTTAGAATCTGTTTCTATTGCTAGAATTTTATTTCCCTCATTAGCTCCATCTTGATCTACATATGTGTATGATAGAGTCCCATAAGGTTCTAGGAATAAGTTGTCTCCAACTTGATGTGAATATCTTCCATTTAAGTAAATATCGTAAGTTATATCATTGTAGTTATCAGAATATTTCATTACTGATTCTGCTGAATCAGAAGCTACTTTATTTACTGCCAGTCTGTCTGCATCATAATCTCCATACTGGAATCCTGCTCCTGCTGTTACTTTTAGACTTCCAATATACTTTTTAGCATATGCTCCAAGATACAGCGCACTTCCATCTACTTTTGAGCCATTAGACAAGTCAGATTTTAATTTGTTTCCTCCAATTACTACTCCAGAAGTTAGTGTATCTGATATTCCATATTCTCCAAGCATATACGCACCAGTTATCTTAGTATCTGCGTCCATATCTGAACTTCCAATATCATATGTGTAATATCCTTTTCCATAGTATGTATCTTTAGTTCCACCATCTACATGAGTAAGCCCACCATATATCATCCACTTATTTGTTTCTGGCTTGAAAATATTTTCTGTTACAATATCCCTGAACATACCAGCTGACTTTCTTGATAGTTCACTTGAATACGAGTATGGATTTCCTGCATAGATGTCATTTAAATAAGACAGGAATGTTGATAATTTCTCATCATCATCTACATTGAAATTTCCTAATTCATCTACTGAAAGAATACTATGATATATTTCATTCAATTTTTTATAACTTATATCTGTAGGAAGATCAGCTTTAGATGTAATTATTACCTCATTAGTTTTTCCTTCTATTCTCTTTACCTTATGAAGCAGAGATGTTGTAGCAAAATTTATCTCTCCCTCAACCTTTGTTTCATGAGCTGTTACTAGACTTCCATCTAAAATAGTATCTCCAAAACTTATCACACTTTCATTTCCTGCTCCATTTAATGCTAAAAGAAGCTTTCCACCAGTTGAAGTTATTGTTCCATTATTTCCATAAAGTGCATGACCTTTTATTTTATCTGTTCCACTTGTCTTATCTATATTAGTTATATCCAACCTTAAAGTAAGTACTCCATTTGCTCCTATTGTTATATTTTCTGCTCCTGTTATTGCTAAATCTGTTGGAGTTCCATTATCTTCAATGGTTTTTTCAAATAAAGTTACATTTGTATTTATATTCATATTTTCAAAATCTGATATATTATGAAGAATATTTATTTCACTATTTCCCAAAGCTCTTGTTGTCTCTGGATTAAAATTAAGAGTATCATTTCCTGTTCCTCCATTAAGAGTTCCATTGATAATACTTCCTTTTTCTATTGTAAAAGTGTCATCATCATTTCCCATGTCTATATTTCCATTAACTATTGCTCCAGATTTTAAAGAAAGGTTATCTTCTCCATCTCCCATAATTACTTCTCCATTAACTACTGCTTCATTTTCTATTGCTATGATATCTGCTCCATCTCCTGTTGCTACCTTTCCATTAACCCCTGAACCTTTTTTTAGAGTTATCTTATTATTTCCATTTCCCATATCTATATTTCCATTGATTACTGTTTGCTGGAATTTATTACCAATATCCTTATACTGTATCTCTGCTCCTTCCAGTATCAATGTATCTCCATTACTGCTTCCAGTTATGCCATTGTTTGTTCCATCAGAACCACCATTTACTACAGTTCCTGATAAAGTAAGCTGACTACCTGTTCCATCAAAAACAACTGCTGTTCCATAGGCATTTATTATTGAGCCTGATATTTCCCTATTTCCTGAAACTTTTAATGTTTTATCTTTTCCATTTAGTATAGAGTCATTAAATTCATTTACTGCCCCTGTAAATTCTAAACTGTCTGTTGAAGTTCCTACGCCTGAAGCTAAGCCACCTGATATAGGAGCATTTTTTATTGTCATTTCTCTTTTTATTTCATTTTTACTATCATCATAGCCTACAACTATTTCTACTGGACTATTACTTTGTTTAGTATCATCAAAGCTTACTTTCCCATCTGTATCTGTAATATATAGCCCATAATTATTTTCAGTTGTTATTGTTCCATCTTTAATTGAATTTCCTTCTGTTGCTAATATTCCATAGTTACCTAAAGAATTTATTCTTTTCCCAGCGTCACTCCAGACAGCATTAGTCTTTCCAAAAATAACTCCTGTATTTGTTATTTTTTCTACTATATTACTCAGAGACCCATTTGCAATTCCATAACTAGGGCTACTTCCTGTCGTTGTTCCTATTATTAAACCGCTGTTTACTATCCCCTTCTTTGCATCATAGCCAGTATAAATTCCAGCAGTGATAAACCTACTATTTCCTCTATCTTTCCCTATTATCAAACCAGTATTTGTTAAAATTGGGATGCCATTATCTAGATTAATTCCCCTGCCGTTCTCCATTCCTATTATTGAACCATTATTTACTATACTGTTATCTATATGTCCAATAATACAAATTCCAAAAGCCATATAATCTAATTCTGATGTAGCTATTATTAATCCATCATTATAGATAGATTCGGCTCTCTGCCCTCCACCTACTACAATTCCTCTAGCTTCTCTACCTCCTACTCCTGCTATCAAACCTACATTTTTTACATTCCCCATAGTTCCCCAACTATCAATTCCATAACCTTTATAATTACTATTCCCCCCTATTATTACTCCGATATTTGTTATATTTTTTATAGTATTATAAGTATTATCAATTCCACTAATCACAATACTACCTGTGCTTGCTCCTGTTATCAATCCAGTATTTGTTATACTCCCTATAGTTCCATCATTATAAATTCCATAACACCTATTATCTCCTGTATTTGTTCCTATTATCAAACTATTATTTACAAAATTGAACCCACTTAAATCTCCACTTAATCTCAAGCCATAACTTACATCATTATTTCCATTATTTGCACTTGAGGATAATACTGTATTATTTATATATGTATTTCCATTCAATTCATTTTCTTCATATGGATTTGCTGCATTCCAATTTCCACCAGTTCCATTAGCATCAGTAGTAATTGCTGTATTAAATTCTATTGCTCCTCCATCTTCTTTTATCCACAAATAATCATCTGCTCCCATTACTGCTGTACATGACAATAGGAATCCTACTACTGCCCCTACTGTTATATTTCCTCCCTTCTTCTTATTCCCACTTTTTATAGCCTTCATAATTTTTTCTATCATTTGCTTCCCCCTCCTCAAAATATTGATACATATTTTAGCCTTATATATCCTAAACCTTGATTTTTAGACATTTTATAAACTTAAAATAGCCCTTTGCTACTGTACGCTTTTATATACTTTTGCGAACAATAGTTTATTTATTAATTTTAGAGAATATTTTTTAAATATAAGATATTGACTTTTTTGAGAAAATAATATATCATCTATCATGTAAGTATAGTGTGTTAAATTATGAGTTAAAGAAATTTTAGGTATAAGTAAAAATCTAAGTGTTCGCAAAAGTATATAAATGCGAACACTTTAGATGTCCCTTAAATACAAAAATCCCCAGTAAATTTCTACTGAGGATTTTTTTTGTTTTATTCTTTTTTTACAAGAATTTTTTTAGTTTTTCCATATGTATATGATATTCTTTTAGAAAAAAATAATTCAGTGTGTCATTATACAAGTTATTTATTCCAATAAAAAAAATTAAATTTTTCCAGTCCTTTTTCCTTTTTCATGGTATTCACACTTTTTCATCTTCATTTTCACTCTCTTTTGCTATTCTATCTAAAAGCTCCTTGATAAAATCCCTTGTGTGTGTATTATTTATATCTTTTATTCTTTTATTATCTTCTAAATAAAGACTATCTTCTGATGGCTCTAAAAATTCAGGAATGGTTTTTTTAGGAATAGTATTATCATTATTGGTTTTTTCTGCTTATTCTTTCAGTATTTTTTAAAGCATTTTTTAATAAAATTTTTTATTTTAAAAAGTTTATTATTTTCATCACAATTTCTAGAAATAAACTACCAAAACAAAAAATCACCCACAAGGTAAAATTACCTCATGGGTGATGATTTTTTATTAAAATAAGTTTTTATGTATAATACTAACTAGAACCCTAAGTTTTCAAGCCATGTATTTATTTCTCTTTCCATTCCAGAAACTCTGTTTCTTGAAATATAGTAAGTCCATTTTCTTCTGCCTGTGCTTTAGGCTGTAATTTTGCCATTTCTTCAATAGTACCTGTAAATCCACTTCCTCCATGAGTTGAAATTTGTTTTTATTTCAAATATATCTCCACATGTCTTTTCTGAATCATCATAGCCATTAGCTGTGTATTTCCAACTAGCTTTCCATCTGCAAACTGCATACTGGCTGATCCTATTCCGGCTATTCCATTATTTCTTTCATTTTCTGGTACAGAAAAATATGCAATCAATATTTTTTACCATCAACTTTTTGATTTCCAAAAGCTGTAAAAGATGCTGCTGTCATTATTAATAGTATTGCCATATAAATCTTTCTCATTACCATCTCCCTTTTTATTTTATCAATTATGAAATAATATTTAACGGATAAAATTTGTAAAAACAGGCTCTTCCTGTTCTGGAAATTCTATCCCATTTTTTATTCCTGCTTCTTTACATTTCAGTATCCATGCCATATTTCTTGCTAATACTCTCATAGTATATAGTCCTTCTTCATCTTGCAATACATCTTCTGCCTCTGCTCCATGTACCATATTCCAATATCTAGATGAAACTATTGGCATTTCTGAAATAGTAAAATATTTATTCATCTGATCAAATGCAGCTGTTGTTCCTGCTCTTCTGGCAGAAATTACTGCTGCTGCTGGTTTTAACCAGAAAGTTTTTCTTCCGCTTAGAAAATCAGTAAAAAATGCTCTGTCCATAAATGAAGTTATTGCTCCTGTAGCTCCTGCATAATGTACTGGAGTTCCAAAAATAAATCCATCAAAGTCCTTAGCTTTGTCTAAAAATTCATTTACACAATCATTGAATACACACTTTTTAGTTTCTGCACAAGTTCTGCAAGATATACAGCTTGCTATTGGTTTTACTCCTACCCAGAATATTTCAGTTTCTATTCCTTCTTTGTTCAAAGTTTTTTCCACTTCTCTAAGGGCAGTATAAGTACATCCTTTTACATGTGGTCCTCCATTTACTAATAATACTTTCATGTTCAACACCTCTCCTATTTATCCAATCCTTTTTCTTTTAACCATTTTGATATTTCATCTGCTACTGCTATATTATTCAAATCTGAAAATGGAAAATGAGTATTTCCTTTTATTCCAATTTCAGGAAGATGAACTACTTTTACATCTCCACCATGACGATTTACTGCTTCTGCCCAAAGTTTTGCCATTTCATAACGCACTCTCCAGTGATCTTTAGTCCACTCTTTAGATGGAGCAGGAGCTATATTATCTCCATAATAGATTACAATTGGTATTTTTGTTAATTTTATAAATTCTTCCATTGGAATACTTCCTGCACTTAATGCTCCAAAAAGCTTCCCTGCTTCTGTATCATTATTGGCTTTTTGTTTTCTGGTGCTGATATTGCTTCTAAATGTATTCCTGTTAAAAATAAAAAACTTATCCCTATTAAAAATATTTTTTTCTGTTTAGTCATTCTTATCCCCTCCTTAAAGTATCTTAATAGAAGTTTAGCACTTCGAGTTAACTCTAAGTCAATAGCTTTTTATATTTTTAAACAATAAAAAAAGGCTAATTCATAAGGGAGTACAACTTAAGAATTTTCTTATTAGAAATATTCGCTGTTAATTGCACAAATCTTTCTAATTTTTAAAATTTACTTTAGTTTTATTTAATCTCTTATTTATTTGCCTTAATTTATATTTTTATTTCTATTTAAAATTCTTTTTTTTAACTTAATTCCGATTCCAGCATTTCCAAAAATTTCTTTGCAGCTTTAGAAAATACCTGTGATTTTTTCCAGACAATATTTAGTCCTACTTCCAGTTTTGGCTCCAGTGGTTTAAAACATAGAGCACTATTTCCTGTAGTATTTACCAATTTATCAAGAGACAGTGCATAACCAATTCCTTCCTCTACCATAAGAGAAGCATTATACACAAGATTATAGGTAGCTACAATATTCAACTTTTCAAAATCTTTTCCTATCCATTGAGAAATTCCTTTCCCAACCATTGATTGTCTTGAACATAAAAGAGGTATATTATGTAAATCTTTTGGTTTTATTACTGTATTTTGTGCCAATGGACTGTCTTTTCTCATCAATACTCCCCATGTATCTGTTGCTGGAAGTTTTAGATAATCGTACTTCTGAATATTTGCAGGTTCTATTACAACTCCAAAATCCAATAATCCCCTGTCTAATCTTTCTGTTACATCATCTGCATTTCCACTGAACAGATGATATTTTACCTGTGGATATTTTTCTTGGAGTTTTTTTACTATATGTGCAATAATACGCATAGCATCTGTTTCTCCTCCACCTATATAGATATCACCATTTATTATTTCATCAGAAGCTGTAATTTCTGTTTCTGTTTTTTCTACCAGTTCAACTATTTCCTCTGCTCTTTTACGAAGAAGTATTCCTTCATCTGTCAGAGTAATTTTTCTATTTCCACGTATAAACAATTTTTTTCCAAATTCTTCTTCTAATTCCATAAGCTGTCTAGAAAGTGTAGGCTGAGTTACATGTAAAGTTTCTGATGCTGCTGTAATACTTTCTTCCTTTGCTACAGCTAAAAAATAACGCAAAACTCTTAGTTCCATATTCCCTCCTTTTCTAATACTTCTACATTAATTATAGTTCTCTTTTTATATGCTTGTCAAGCATATCTCTTTATTTGATATAGGTATTTGATATCAAAGTCCTTCTGCTCTATAATAAAAGTAAAAGATATTTCAACATGAGGAAGGTGATGAAAATAGATATAGAAAAATTTTTAAAGCATGTAAATAGTGGGAAACCAATTCCTACTGGAACAGAAATTTATGATTTTATGGTGAAACTGAGCCATGAAGCTATGAGAATAACAGCTGAACTAAATAGTTCATATCATACTCCAGAGGAAATCAGAGATATATTTACTCAGCTAACTGGAAGGGAAATTGACAGCACATTCTCTATATTTCCTCCATTTTATACTGACTGTGGAAAAAATATTCACATCGGAAAAAATGTTTTTATAAATACATGCTGTCATTTTCAAGATCAAGGAGGCATCTTCATTGGAGATGGAGTTCTCATAGGTCATAATGTAACTCTGGCAACTCTCGATCATGGCTTTGCTCCTGAAGACAGAGGTACTACATATCCAGCACCGATTATTCTGGAAAAAAATGTCTGGCTAGGTGCTAATGTGACTATTGTATCAGGGGTCAGAATAGGAGAAAACACAATAATTGCAGCAGGAGCAGTGGTTACAAAAGATATTCCTGCTAATGTAGTTGCTGGGGGAGTACCAGCAAAAGTTATCAAAAATATTTAGATATTAAAGAAATTAAAATGTAAAAGGAGAAAAGATATGAAAAAAAATGTTTTAATTATTTCTACCAGCCCACGTAAAGGAGGAAATTCAGATATATTAGCATCTGAATTTGAAAAAGGTGCACTTGAATCAGGGCATCAGGTAAAAAAAATAGATCTTTACAACAAAACTATTAATTTTTGTAAAGGGTGTCTAGTTTGCCAATCTACTAAAAAATGTATTATAAAAGACGACGCTAGCAATATTGTAGAAGAGATGCTTCATGCTGATGCGATAGTATTTGCTACTCCTATATATTTTTATGAAATGTGTGGACAGATGAAAACTTTATTGGACAGAACAAATCCTCTATTTCCAGTAGATTACTCATTTACTGATATCTACCTTTTAGCAACAGCAGCAGACAGCAGTAAAAATTCTATGGATGGAGCTATTAAAGGGCTGCAAGGCTGGATAGAGTGTTTTGAAAAAACAAGTTTAAAAGGTGTAGTAAAAGGACTGGGTACTGATGCTGCTGGAACTATTAAAAATTTTCCAGATACCTTAAATGAAGCTTACAATATGGGGAAAAATATTTAAATTTTATATATTAATCATGCAGGTCATACTATAAAGTTGCTGTAGAATGAAGCATACAGAATAGACAAACTTTTCATTGCCTGAAATGAACAAATACAGTATAATGTGATTATTCAATTTACCTTTAATGAAAAGGTATAATCGACAAATTGAAATTTGCAGAGGTGACTAATAATGTATAAGCAAGAGTTATATAATTTCCTAAATGATAAAAATATACAATATGAAGTAACAGAGCACCAAGCTGTTTTTAATATGGAAGAATTATCACAAATTGATATTCCATATCCTGAAGCAGATGCAAAGAACTTATTTGTCAGGGATGATAAAAAGAAAAACTATTATCTAATTACTGTAAAAGGTGATAAAAGAGTAAACTTAAAAGAATTTCGAAAAGAAAATCAAACAAGACCACTAAGTTTTGCTACAGAAGATGAACTGAAAAAAATCATGCACTTGATACCAGGAGCAGTGACACCACTGGGAATATTGAATGATGAGGAAAGAAAAGTAAAGATGTTTTTGGATGATTATTTTTTGAAAGGAAATGGCTTAATTGGTGTCCATCCTAATGATAATACAGCAACTGTATGGATGCAGGCTGAAGATTTAATTGACATCATCAAAGAGCATGGAAATGAAGTTGAAATATGTTCAATAGGGTAATAGCTGAAAACAGAATCTGATACAAAGAGAAGTAAATAACATGGCTTGAAAATTTAGAATTTTAAAATATTTTTATAACTATTATTAAGGTTTTGGCAACAATTTATTTGCCAGAGCCTTTTTTATTTTCTTTACCACACCTCCTTTGAATCAAAATTTAAATATAGTAAATAAGCATATTAAGATATCCAATATAAGTATTTGTTATCTTAGTTTTTTTATTATATACTTTATTCAAGATAAGAAACATTAAAATTTAAGGAGGTTAAAAATGAAAAAATCATCATTATTATCAATTTGTAAAAGGGCAATGATTGGAATGACTTTAATGACTGTTGGAGCAGGAAGTGTTTTTGCTGCTGATATGTCTAATGGAGCAGATAATTTTTATAAAAGCGATAAAGTAACTCTACAAAAAGTTACATTTCAAAACCAATATAAAATGGGAGTTACAGGTAATCTCTTTGTTCCTAAGAATATGAAACAAAATACTAAAAACTTGGCAATTATTATTGGACATCCAATGGGAGCAGTAAAAGAACAATCTTCTAATCTATATGCTCAAAAACTGGCAGAACAAGGATTCGTAACTCTTGCAATAGATTTATCTTTCTGGGGTGAAAGTGAGGGCCAGCCTCGTAATGCTGTATCACCAGATATCTATGCTGAAGATTTCAGTGCAGCAGTTGATTTTTTAGGAACTCATTCATTTGTTGACCCAAATAAGATTGGAGCTCTTGGTATCTGTGGAAGTGGAAGCTTTGCTATCAGTGCAGCAAAAATCGATCCTCGTATGAAAGCTATTGCCACAGTAAGTATGTATGACATGGGATCTGCTAATCGTAATGGACTTAATCATTCATTGACATTAGAGCAGCGTAAACAGTTTATTGCTGATGCTGCTGAACAACGTTATGCAGAATTTAATGGAGGAAAAACTGAGTACACAAGTGGTACTGTACATAAAATTGATGAAAACTCATCTCCAATAGAAAAAGAATTTTATGATTTCTATCGTACTTCACGTGGAGAATTTACTCCAGAAGGGGCTACTACTGAAACAACAACTCATCCAACACTTACAAGCAATATAAAATTCATGAACTTCTATCCATTTAATGACATTGAAACTATATCTCCTCGTCCAATGTTATTTATCACTGGAGATCAGGCTCATTCAAAAGAATTTAGTGAAGATGCATACAGACGTGCAGCTGAACCAAAAGAATTACTTATTGTTCCTGGTGCTGGACATGTAGACTTATATGACCGTGTTGATATGATTCCTTTTGATAAATTAGGTAATTTCTTTAAGACAAATTTAAAATAATTACTTCCCTTTCCCCTTCAGATAATATTTGGAGGGGATTTTTATCACAATAAAAAAATTAAAATTACTTCTTGACCTAGAGTCCACTCCAGATGTTAGACTTGATATATCAAGAAACAAAATAAATAAAATTACTATATAAGGAGAAAAATATGTATTTAGAAAAAATAAACAGTCCAAAAGATTTAAAAGAAATGAATATTGAAGAATTAAAAAAACTGGCAGATGAAATGAGAGCTGCTCTGCTTAATAGATTGAGTAAAACTGGAGGACATATAGGACCAAATCTTGGAATGGTTGAGGCAATAATTGCTATGCACTATGTTTTCAACTCTCCAGTGGATAAATTTGTATTTGATGTATCTCATCAAAGCTATCCTCATAAAATGCTTACAGGAAGGAAAGATGCTTATCTATATGAAGAACATTTTCATGATGTTTCAGGTTATACAAACCCTGAGGAAAGTGAGCATGATATGTTTAATGTTGGTCACACTTCAACATCTGTCAGTCTGGCTTCAGGATTAGCAAAAGCAAGAGATTTAAAAAATGACAACGAAAATATTGTTGCAGTAATTGGAGACGGTTCTTTGAGTGGTGGAGAAGCATTAGAAGGGCTGGATTTTGCTGGAGATCTAAACAGTAACTTCATTGTTGTTGTCAATGACAATGATATGTCTATTGCTGAAAATCATGGAGGACTATACAAGAATCTAAAAAAACTGAGAGAAAGCAATGGAACTCATGAATGCAATCTCTTTAAAGCAATGGGATTAGATTATATCTATGAAAATGAAGGAAATAATATTGAAAATCTAATTGAAGTATTTACAAAGGTAAAAGATATCAATCACCCAATTGTAGTTCATATCAATACTCAAAAAGGTAAAGGATTTAAATTTGCTGAAGAGAATAAAGAAAACTGGCACTGGAACTTTCCATTTGATATAGAAACAGGAAAGGTATCTCTGTCTTTTGGTGAAGATTATGGTTCAATAACTGGAGAATATCTATTGAATAAAATGAAAAAAGATCCTAAAGTAACTGCTGTTGTTGCAGGAGTTCCAACTAATATTGGATTTACTTCTGAAAAAAGAAAAGAAGCAGGAAAACAGTTTATCGATGTTGGAATTGCTGAAGAACACGCTGTTGCCATGATTTCAGGAATTGCTAAAAATGGTTGTAAGCCGGTATTTGCTACATATTCAAGTTTTATTCAAAGAACATATGATCAAATATCACAAGATTTATGTATCAATAATAATCCTGCAACTATTCTGGTAAATGGAGCATCTATTTACAGCATGAACGATGTTACACACTTAGGTATTTTTGATATTCCACTGATTTCAAATATCCCTAATATTGTTTATCTGGCACCTACTTCTAAAGATGAATATCTTGCCATGCTGGACTGGAGTATAGAACAAACTCAATATCCTGTAGCTATTCGTATTCCAAGTAATGATGTCATATCAGATAACAGACATGTTGACACTGATTACAGTAATATTAACAAATATCAAATGGATGTAAAAGGAAGTAAAGTAGCAATACTAGCATTGGGAGATTTCTATCAATTAGGAGAAGAGGTTTTAAGAGAAATAGAAAAAAAACTTGGATTTACACCAACATTAATTAATCCAAGATATATTACAGGACTTGATAAGGAAATGCTCACAGAACTTCAAAATAATCATGATATGGTTATCACTTTAGAAGATGGTATTTTAAATGGTGGATTTGGAGAAAAGATAGCATCTTTCTATGGAACAACAGATATGAAGGTTAAAAATTATGGATTCAAAAAAGAATTTATTGATAGATATGAGGTAAATGAAATTATGGAAGAAAATGGTATTACTAAAGAACAAATAATTAAAGATATTCTTAGCTGTAATCTATAGGCAATAAATTTTAATAACTTTATTTAAAACCCAGATAATTTTTAAACTATATATAATTAAGAGAGAGTAATTTAGAAGCAAAATAGAATTTTTAGCTTTAATTACTCTCTTTTTTATATTCTTTTCTTATCTGCTTAATATAATTCTTTTCCTGCCTCTACCCAGCTTAATCATATCCACTCTCTATCTCTATAGTTTTTAAGAAAAACTCAACAAGAGTGTTTCAATAATAAACAATTATTTTTTTGTTAACTGTCAGTTAATTTTTTTTTACAAAAAGACACAAAAAAAGAGCCTTGGATAGGCTCTTTCTAATTTAACTTAATTACTCACCTGCTATAGCAGAAACAGGACATCCACCTGCACAAGCTCCACAGTCAACACATGAATCTGATATTCCATATTTTCCATCATCAGTTGCTGATATTGCTCCTACTGGACAAGTTCCTTCACAAGCTCCGCATCCTATACAAGCATCTTTATCTATTACGTACATTAAAATCCCTCCTAATATTCATAAAATTTTTTAACTACTTAAAGTTTATATTATTTTTCGCATCTTGTCAAGTGTAATTTAAAAAAAATGTTTTATTTTCAAACACTTATATTTTGAAAATCAAATAATTCAATATTCTTTTTCATCTTTTTAAACTAGGCATCATGCTCTAATAAATCATTTGCTTTTATTATAGTAGTAAGTTTTCTTCCGTACTCTTCTCTTATTTCAGAATAATTATTCAAGTGTTTTACCAACTTTAATGAATTTTCGCCATTAACTATTGCAGCTCTAAGTTGTTTATACGCTCCATGTCTTGCTAATGTCATTATATAATCCTTTACAGAATCATCAATAGTATTATACTTTTTATAATAAGTTCCTTTTCCTACCTTGACACTTTTCTCCTGTTCTTTTGAAAAAGACTTCATTCCAAAAAGGTTATTTCCTTTTTTAGCTACGTTTGAGGTCCCCCACCCGCTTTCTAATGAAGCTTGAGCTATTATCAATGAAGTAGGTGGAACTATCATTTTATTCAAAAGTTCATCAGTATTCATGTTTTTTACTTTGTATTTTGCAAAAGCATTATTTAAAATATCCTTTTCTTCTTGGGTTCTTACACCTTTTTCTATTATTTTCTTTACCTGCTCTTTTTCAGTTTTTATCTCCATTTCTATGTTTTCAATTATTGGTACAAGTGTTTGTATGAATAATTTTTTTCTTTCATTTCCTTGTATTGCACTAAAATCAATTCTTTTATTTAGATAAAACTGTTTATTTTTTAGCTCACTTTCATTTATTGTAGTTCCTGAAAAAGCAGTAAAAGAAAAAAGAAAAATTAATAATACAAATATTTTTTTTCTCATTTTTTCCTCCGAGTTAATAAAGTCCGCAGAAAATCCCATTGATTTTCCTAATACATCTCTGTTATATTGACCACTATTACTGGTGATCATTTTTCTGCTTATCCCCATATCAGCGTCAGAATACATCTTTTTAAATATTATTTATCATAATTCAAAAAAGACATATTTTTTTTAATTAAATAACAATATATTATACCATACTAATTGAAAAAAAGATAATTTTTTTTTGACATTTTTTAGTTAAAAAAAATGAAAAGCTCTCTAAAGAAAGAGAGCTCTATTATTAGATTTAAGATTAATTTAATTGTCGCTTTTTATCCAGTTTTCTTCTCCGTTTATCAACAGAGGAAGATAAATAGTTGCATCTTCAGTTGGTGTAAGTTTAAATTCATTTTCTAATGTTACATTTTTTCCAGTAGTGTCTTTAAATTCAATAATTAATTTATGTTTAGGTCCTTTTACATATACCATAGCTTTTTTATTTACTCTGATTTTTTTAGCTTTTTCTCCATTTACAGAATATGAAACATCTACAGCTGCATATTCACCAACTTTTTTATTATCTATGAAAACTTTATGCTGTTTTCCACTGACAAAGAGAGCAGCAGCAATCCCTACAAGTACAACTATCAAAATTATCCAGTTTCTAACTATTTTCATTAGTTACCACCTGCCTGACTAGAATTCATTTCAAGTATTCTTTTTCTCTCTGCCTCTTTTTCTTTCTCTCTTCTCCATTGATGAAGAATAAGAACCAAAGCAATTATTCCATAAGATACAAATACTCTGAAATATTCTCCTATCTGTGCTGAACCAATAAGTTCTTTTCCCGCTCTTGGAGCCAGAACAAACATTGTATGAAAAAGGATTACTCCACTAAGTGCATTTGGAATACTGGCTTTAGATACAGTTGCTCCCCCTATTAAAAGAGCAGCAATAGCAAACATTCCTATTTGCTCATGGCTGTTATATGTATTCATAGTTCCAATATTTTGAAGAAATATCAGTTGCCCTATCCCTGCAAGAATAGTTGAAATAACAATAGCTAATATCCTTGTTCTGTCAACTGCAATTCCAGAAGATTTAGATACTTCTATGTCCTGTCCTATTGCTCTCATATCCTGACCAAGTTTAGTTTTTCTGAACCAAACTATAAAAAGGCATAAAAGCACTATAGCAAGGATAGTTAATACAGGAATAGAATATTGTCCTATATTAAAAACTATTCCATCATCTAAAGCTCTTCTTATATTTTTAAGATCTATTGCATTTCTTATTCCATGTCCTCTTGAAAGAAGTATAGCTTCATTTCTTATAGGGATAACTTTTCCCATTCCATATAGAACTAAAAGCTGATATACTCCATTTATAAAAAATCCAAGTATCATAGAAGTAATCATTTCTCTACCTTTTGCTCTATTTAAAACAACTCCACCTATATAACCCATAAAGGCTGCTATTGGAAGAGTTATTATCACTGCAAGAAAAAATCCCTGAAGCCCAACTACATTCCAGTCAGTTATAAATATAAGAGCTATCTGTCCAGCCATTGCTCCCAGTACTATACCAAAATTTAATCCCATTCCTGCTATTATAGGTATCAAAAGAGACAGTACAAGGAAAAGATTACGAGACAATCTCAGAATTATTTCCTGAATAAGATATTCTATACTCAATCCAGAAATTGGTATAGACAGAAGTATTATTATCACCATAAAAATAGGAACTACATTATTTACTAAGAATTTTTTGATTTTATTTTCCACTTCCAGCACCTTCCTTTCTTGTCAAAGCATATAATATCATTCCATTAGATACTATGATTCTTATCGTTTCTGACATATCTGTCTGGATTATATTATTAACAACTGTAGGTGTCATTGTCAATATTCCTTGAAATAAAAATGTTCCAACTATAACATTGACAATAGTAACTTTATTTACAGATGCTCCCCCTATAAGTATTGCTGCTATAGCAGGGAATGCCATATAAAATGGTGCAAGATATAACTGTACAAATCCAAAACTTTGTTGATACACTACAATTCCAATTGCTGCTAATACTGTGGACATAACAACAGACTCTATTCTTATTTTGTCTATATTGATTCCAGTTGCTTTTGCAAATTTATCATTAGTTCCTACAGCTTTCATCGCATACCCAGTTCTTGATCTAAAGAATATCCACATTCCAAAAGCCAGTATCCCAAAGAATACTATTTCTCCTACTGGAAGCATATCACTTGGCATATGGAGAACCTTGTCAAGAATTCTATGCCAATGACTTTCAACACTGATAGTTGTACGAAGCCCTTCTCCTCCATAAGCCCAGATCATATCCTGACTTTTAAATGGAAGAACAAGCCACATTATACACATGACAGCAACTGATGAGAATCCAATATATGTAGCAATCATCATTTCTCCACCTTTTACTTTATTAAGGATATGTCCATATATCCATCCAAATAAAATAGCAAAAGGAATTGATATTATTATTGCCCCTGCAAATCCTACAAATCCGCTAAGCCCCATCTCTATACTTATTACTGCTCCCAAGAGTCCAGCTTCTACTCCCAAAGGCATTCCAAAGTTCAATCCAGTTCCAGACTGTATCATTGGTACAAGAGATAAAACCAGTATAGCATTCATTCCAAATCTTACTAATGTATCCCCTAAAGCTGATTTTAAATTTATTCCTATAAAGGGAGAAACTATATACATTGATAAAAGAAACAGAGTTATTATTATTCTAGGCCACCCTGCATTCTTTAGCATAGTCTTGATATTATTCATTGTTTCCCTCCTTTGACACTCCTACCATCATTTTTCCAAACTCTAATATATCTGCTGTAGGTGGTAGTATTCCAGCAACTTTTCCTTCATTTATTATTGCAATTCTGTCACATATACTTCTTAGTTCCTCTATTTCAGAAGATGTTATTATTATAGTTGTCCCTTTAGTTGAGTTATACTCCTTCAAAGTATCTAAAACTAATTTCTTAGCCCCTACATCTATTCCTCTTGTAGGTTCTGATACGAATAAAACTTCAGGGTCCATAGTGAACGCTTTTGCTAGACATACTTTCTGCTGATTTCCTCCACTTAACTCCTGAACTTTCTGTTTTTCACTCATACATCTTATTTCCAGTTTCTTTATATAGTCCTGAGCGTTTTCCCTCATTGCTTCTTCATCTGCAAGATTGAATAAACCTCCAAATCTTTTCTTAAAGAATTTTCTTTGTATCTGCATAGCTGGATAGGCTATATTTTCTTCAATAGAACTTTCAAGAAGGAGTCCTACTCCTTTTCTGTCTTCTGAAACAAAAAATATTCCTTTTTCCAATGGATTATTTGGATTATTTAACTTTATCTCCTGACCTTTAAATACTATTTTTCCACTTGCATCATACAGTCCCATTACTCCATTGGCAATACCTATTTTACCCTGACCAGCCATACCTCCCAGTCCTAATATCTCACCTTTTTTAATATCAAGGTTCAGACCTTTTACCATTTCTCCTGGCATATCTACCCAGAAGTTTTTTACAGAAAGAATAGTTTCTTTAGTTTCATCCAAAGTTTCAACCTTCTCTTCAGACTCTCCCATTTTTCTTCCTATCATCCATTCTGTTATCTGGTTTACATTTGTATCTTTTGTATTTACAGCATTGATTAAAAGTCCATCTCTCAAAACTACTACTGTATCACATACATTCATTATTTCTTCCAACCTATGCGTAATAAAGATTATAGATATTCCTTTTTCAGATAATCTTCTCATAGTTTCAAGCAGTACCTTTGCTTCTTCCTCTGTTAAAACAGCAGTAGGTTCATCCAATACCAGAAGTTTTGTTTTTTCTCTCTCTATTTCACGAGCTATCTCTGTAAATTGTTTATGTGCTACAGGCATTTCATTAATAACAGTATTAGGATCTATCTCAATACCTAGTTGAGAAATAGCATTACCTGCTCTTTCCTCTATATTTTTCGAGTCTATTCTTCTTATTCTTTCACCAAAAAGATTTTCTAAAAAACTATTAGCAGTAGATTCTCTATTTAAAACTATATTCTCATTTGCTTTGAACCCAGGTATTAAAGAAAATTCCTGATGAACCATTCCTATCCCTACAGCAAGAGCATCAAATGGAGATTTAAAATTTGTTTCTTCACCATTGAAGATTATTTTTCCTCCATATCCTCCTGTTTCGGAAATAACTGGCATACCAAAAATAGCCTTCATCAAAGTAGATTTTCCAGCACCATTTTCTCCTACCAGTCCTACTATTTCACCAGGTTTAACCTCCAAATTTATATCTTTTAATACTACATTTTCTCCAAAAGACTTTGAAAGCCCCTCTATTTTCAATAATACTTTATCCACATTTTCACCCCTTGAAAATTAAAGGAGGGGGATTACCCCTCCCTTATTATTTTATTTTGAAATATTTTTCAGGAACAGTTTCATTAGTCATATTCATGTAACCTTTCCCTAAAACATATGTATCTTGATATAATAAGTAGAAGTTCTCTTTCTCTACTCCATTAACATCTGTATAGTTACTTCCGTTCCATCCAGCACCTGGAGTAAATTTCTTCAATGAATCCATGATAGAATCGAAGTCAGTAGCATCTACACCTTTTTCCACAACTGCTCTTGCATGTTCTCCTAAAGCAATTACTGAAATAAAGTTATATGAATAAGCCCATGTTCCCATTCTTCCAGCTCCACCTTTTGCTACTACTGTATCTTCAACTTTCTTTAATATTTTTGGCCAGTTCCCTTTTTCATCTTCAGAGAATTTTATTCCTAAAGCTCCAGGGTATCCCATTGTAGGAGATGGCAAGTCTGCTTCTACAAAGTATCCTCCAACCTCAGCTACTCTTTTTAATAATGGCTCTGTATGAGCATCATTTGTTGCAAAGAATGCTGTGTCTTTACCATATTTTTCTAACCAGTTAGGTACTTGTTCTAATATATATTGTTGAGCTCCTGCTACTCCAACATCACTTACTGGGTCTGGAGCAGACATATCAATAAACTCCATTCCAAGATCTTTAGCAGTTTCAGCCATTATATTTCTTCTTCTTGATAATAACTCGTAGCTTAAATGTCTTGGGAAAGATATATGCATAAATTTAGTAGCTCCCATTTCTTTAGCAGCTTTTACTATTAGATATCCTCTTGCCACATTATCTGGATTAGTTACCAAATCAGCTGCATCACTGATGATCTCTGGATCTTCATGTGGAGCATTAGCTATTAATAATATATCAGGTCTTTTTTCTCTTATTCTTCTAAAAGCTTCAACAGTTCCTGGAACAGCTTCTGCTACTATTATAACTTTCATTTGAGGATCATCTGCTAATCCTACCATTTGAGAAATAGTAGTTTCCATTTCCTGCATGAAGTTATCTGGATAAGTAACGTGAGTTACCATTCCACCTTTATCACTTGCTCCGTACATTTTTACTAGTTCCTCAGCTCCACGAAGACTGTCTTCCGATTGAGATACTGTTCCACTTACCACTCCAATATGGTAATCAGCAGCAAAGCTGAACACTGAAAATAAAAACATAAAAAGTCCAACAAAATATTTTTTCATAAGTTCCCCCTTACAATTTTATTATCTTCTTTATAATTTCTATACTTAATATATGCACATAATAAAAAAAGTACTATTTTTTAAGTACAGGAGTTACAAAACTTTTTGATATTGTTAGGATTATACTCCTTTAAACGATGTATGTCAACCATTATTTTATTCAAATAGAATTTTAATTTCATTTATGTATTTTTTGAAAAATTATTATGCAAGAATTTGAGACCTTTTTTTCTCACTAACTTAAGTTAAATTGGAGATTTTATTCTTGATTTATACAATTTATGTATTTTCAATTATATATTTTTTTTATAAATTCAATAAAAAAGATCTAACATCATATCAATATTAGATCTAATTTATAAAATTATTTAATTGTCTCCAATTTGCCATTAACAAAAACTTGTTTTACCTTATCAGAGTTATTTTCTTTTGTCTCTTTTATTTTCTTAGTTCTCTCTTCAAGTTTTTTAGATACATAAAGTATGATATCAAAATTAGTTATTTCATGATAACCTCTCTCTTTATTTTCTTTTTTCATGTAAGGTTTTTCATACATTTCAAATATAATATTCAAGTTAGTCATTTCTTTCATTTTCATCCCTCCAAGATCAATCAAAATTAAAAATCTCCTTAAAAATGTACCAATTATTTAAAACTATAGCTTTAAAATTTCATCCCTCTTCTTATAGCTATATAGTATTAAAAATTCATAAAAATGTAAAACCGTATTTCATACACGTCTTAACAAGTATAAACTTGTATGTTTTTTATTTTTCAAAATAAAAAAGGCCTCAACATTCATTGAAACCTTTTAATCAAAAATTATTTATCTATATTTCATCCCATCCATCTATAGATGAACTCATATTGTAACTTGTTACAGTACCTTCAAAGAAGTTTGCTTTAACATTTCCTTCTCCCTCTGTATCTGCAAATTTTGTAAGATGCTTATATGGATTTTTATTAAACCCTTCATATATTGGCTTTAGCCCAATACTTCTTAATCTCTCATTAGCCAACCATTTTGTATATTGTTCAGTTGTTTCTTCTGTTATTCCCAGAATCTGATTTCCTATTATATGGTTAGTCCAATTTATTTCCTGCTCTACTGCTTTTCTAAACATACTATAAATTTCTTCATCATTAAAGAAATCTGGATTTTCATTTCTTATTTCTTTTAATAAATGCTGAAAAATAACTACATGAGACAGTTCATCTCTATTTATAAGCCTTATTACATCTGAAGTTCCCATCATTCTGTTTCTGCTTGCTAAAAGATAGAAAAAATTAAATCCATTATAGAAGTATATTGCTTCTAAAAGATAATCTGCTATTATAACTTTTGAAAAATTCTTATCATTAGGTTCTTCCAAAAACTTTTGATACATTTCAGCAATATATTTATTTCTTTCAAATAATATCTTGTCTTCTCTCCACTTATCATATATAGAATTTCTTATTTCCTTGGGAAGTATAGATTCTATTATATATTGATAAGATTGGGAATGTATAGCTTCCTGAAATGTCTGTATAGAAAGTATCAAATTTATTTCAGGAGCTGTTATATAGTCACAGACATTTGGAATATTATTAGTTTGAATACTATCAAGAAATATTAAAAATGATAAAATTCCATCATAAGCTTCTTTTTCCTGATCTGTCAGATTTTTATAGTCATTTTTATCCTGTGTTAAATCTATTTTTTCTGGTATCCAAAAGTTTCCCATCATTGTTCTATAAAGTTGATTTGCCCATTGATATTTAACATTATTCAGGTTAAATATATTTGTACTGTCTCCTTTTATCACTCTTCTCCTAGACAGAGAATCATCTCCCAGAGGATTAAAAAGTTTTTTTCTATCCACTACAGCTTTCACACTCCTCTTTTTCATTCATTATATTAGTATTTTTCTGAATTGTTCTTATATAGTAAACTGATTTGCAGCCATTTTTCCATGCTGTCATAAAAGTATCATAAATATCCTTTGCCTTTATATTTTTATTCAAATCAAAAATCAACTCCATAGAAACTCCCTGAGTAGTCCACTTTCCTATTCTGCTCATTATTTTTACATATGTCTGTGGATTTACATTTTTAAATTCTGGATAGAACCATGCTCTGTCTTTAAGATATTTTACTACTCTTGGTACTGCTCCCTTTTGGTTTTTTTCTATATAAAATCTTGAAAATGTTGGATTAACTGAAGCTGTCGCTCCCATAAGAAGAGATGTTGAAGTATTAGGGGCAATAGCAGTAAGTTCTCCATTATGCATTCCATATTTTTTTACCAATTCAAATACTTCTCCCCATTTGTCTGCATATTTTGAATTCTTCATATACCATTCTCTATCTTTTTGGAAAAACAATCCTTTATCCCACAAAGAACCTTTAAAGGCTGGATATTCTCCTCTATCTTTAGCCAGCAATGCTGATGATTTTATGCTGTATAGAGCAATCTCTTCAAAAAGTTCATCTATATCATTCATAGACTCATCATAAATCATAAATTCTCTTGCCAAATAATCTGCCAACCCCATAGTTCCTACTCCTATAGTTCTATATGAGACATTATGTTTATCCGATTCTTTTATAGGGGTTTTAGTTAAATCAATAGTATTATCCAATATTCTTACAGCAGTATCAACTATATTTTCAAGTTCCTCTTTCAATATTTCAGCCAAATTCAGAGATACCAAATTACATGTATGAACTTCTCCTAGATTTACAGTTCTTACTCCTTTTTCTTCTACAGTTTCTTCTGCAAAGTTTTTACTTGGAGAAAAATTAGAAAAACTCTCCATACACAGATTTCCATTACCTATCATTCCTTTATGGCTGTTATGGTTCATCAGATTTGCCCTATCCTTGAAAAAAATATATGGCATTCCTGTTTCTATCTGCACTTTCATTATTTCTTTAAATAATTCCCTAGCTTTTATCACTTTTTTAAGCTCTAAAGAAGTATCTTTTTCCAGCTTTTCATAAATCTCTTCAAATTTTTCTCCATAAAGTTCACATAATTCAACTCCATACTTTTTACGTACTTCATATGGATCTACTAATGTCCACTCTAAATTTTCTTCCACTCTTTTCATAAACAAATCAGATAATACAACCTGAGGATATATGTCATAAGCTTTTCCTCTCTGATCTCCATTTTCTGTCTGAAGCTCTAAAAACAGCTCAATATCCAGATGCCATGAATCAAGGGCTGCTGTTACAGCTCCTGCTCTTCTCCCCTGCTGATTTACAGCTACAGCAGTATCATTTACTATTTTTATCCATGGAACTACTCCACCACTTGCATTATAATATCCATTTACCATAGAATCTTTAGCCCTGATTCTTGAAATATTAAGCCCTACTCCTCCACCGCTTTTGCTTATTTTAGCAATAGTGTCTATATTATAGAAGATAGATTCTATATTATCATCCATTGCAGTGATAAAACATGATGATAGATTTCCTTTTGGTATTCTCAAATTTGCAAGAATAGGTGTAGCTAAAGATATTTTTTTCAGAGACAGGGCATTATAGAATCTTTTTGCTACTGCAACTCTATCCTCTTCATTTATTGCCAACAGCATGGCTATACACATAAATACTTCTTGTGGAAGTTCATAGATATTCCCCTTGAATTTCAAAAGATATCTATTCACAAACATGTTAGCTCCTGCATAGTCATACATCATATCTCTTGATATATCAATAACCTTTTCTAGTTCTTTGATCTCATCTTTTGTATATTCCTGAAGCCTGCTATCATATATTCCTTTTTCTGTAAGAGTTTTTATTGTTTTATAAAAATCTCCATATGAAAAACCTCTTTTATGAAAAACTTCTCTTTCTGTTTCCATCATGAGAAGCCTTCCAGCAACATATGTCCAGTCGCTTTCTTCAAAACTTGTCATTGCAACTGCTTGATTTATAAGAGATTCCTGTATTTTTTTTGTTGTTATATTTTCCTGATATATTGAATCTATATAGCTTTCCAGCTCAACCATATTAACTTCCAGACCTTCACAGGCTCTTACTAATTTCTCTCTTATTTTTGTTATATCTAAATTTTCTCTTATTCCAGCTCTATTTATAACTTCTCTCATTATATAACCTCTAAAAGCTTTTCCATTGTGTAATATTCTCCATCTTTTTCAATAACTGGAGCACTCATAATTCTATTTTTACTGGCTACAGTCATTAAAGTTCTCAAATCTTGAATATACTCATATTCAATCCCTTTGTTATCTAATATTTTTTTTAAGGATTCACATTTATTACATCCTTCTTTTCCAAATACCTTTATCATTATTTTCCTCCTAAGTATAACATACTGCTATTACAACATATTGTAAAAAAAATAAAGGCATCACAATATGTAGTGATATTATTACATATATTTTATATTTTTACAATTGTTTTATTTAACTTCTATGATGAGTTATTCAACAACAGCAATAAAATTCCTGTTGAATGAGGAAAATTTTAAGTAAAAAATTTTTAATCAATATTAGTTAAATAACTTCTCTTACTTAAATTCTTTATTAACCTTGTCTATTTTTATTTAATAACGAATAATTTTATAGCTGAATTTAAAACTAAAAAAAGCTGAGCAACATTTTAAAAAAATGTTTTACTCAGCTCTCTTTTTTGTATAATATAGTTACCACCCTAATTATACAAAGGAGACATACATGCAAATCAAACATATCATCTCTAAAATCAATAAAACAAATCCTTTAAGTAAAATCAAGAAATATTTTAAAAATGAGCATTACAAAATATTAATACTTTAAGAATTTAAAATTTTTTTATCATAGAAAATTATGATTTACAGAAATTCTTTCACACTCTCTCTATTTACTGTAGATGTCTATTTTTTGATATGGTATTTCTATATCTTCTTTTTCAAATCTTGCAACTACCTCTTCGTGTAAATCATAGTATACATCCCAGTACTCTTCTTTTCTAACCCATACTCTGTAGTCATAATCTAAAGAACTTGAGTTGTGTTTGCTCATTCTTATTATATACCCTTTCTCATGAAGTATTTTTGGATTCTCATCTGCTATCTCTTTAAGTATTTTCTTTACCTTGTCTCCTGGAGTTCCATATGCCACTGATATTACTAAATCTACACGTCTTTCTGGGTTTCTTGATATATTCTTTAAAGAGGAGTTAGCCAGCTGTCCATTGGGAACTATTATCTTTGAGTTGTCTTTTGTATTTAATACTGTATATAGGATATGGATAGTCTCTACTACTCCAGAACCTTCACTGCTCTCTATCCATTCTCCCTTTAAGAATGGTTTAAAAAACAGTATTAAAACTCCCCCAGCAAGATTAGATAAGCTTCCCTGTAATGCCAACCCTACTGCCAATCCTGCTGTACCTAGCAATGTCAACAGTGAAGTAGCTTTTACTCCTAAACTTCCTATTATCAGAAAAAAGAATATTACATACATTATTGTTTTAGATAGAGATATTATAAAGGCAATTAATAACTCATCTACATGACTTTTTTCCATTAAGATTTTTAAAGTCTGAATGCTTGCTCTAACAACTGGATTTACTATTATCAATAAAAAGCCTATCCATAAAATTTTCAATATAGTATCTGGAAGTCCCTTTATTGTCATATCAATCCATTCTTCTGCAAATATTTGTAATTTTCCCCACATAACAAATTCTCCTTATTTTAAATTTCTTTTAAGCATAAAGAGGGTGACTTTTCCGTCACCCCATTTATATTATTGATGTATACTTCTTGAAGTTCTGAATCTCACAATCTTCTTTGGATAAATCGTCATTCTTTCTCTTGTCACTGGATTAGATATTGTTTTAGGCTGTCTTATAAATATTTCAAATATACCTTTTCCCACGAATTTTACACTTCCATCTACTATTAAAGCCTCTTCTAATGTTTCAATAAATATCTTAACTTCCTTTTTTGCTTCTTCTAATGTCAAAGTATTTGAACTCATTTTCTGGTATAATTTTGAGAATTCTCTCTTATTCATTTTTATCACTTTTTTCATTGATTGTTTTTATTAATCCCATTCCTGCCCTAAACTTTATCACTTTTTTTGGCTTGGTATATACTGTTTTTTTCAACATGGATATCATTATTTTTCTTGGTTTTACTTCTTTTTTCTCAAATATACCCCAGTCTTTAAATACCACCCTTTCATCCTCTTCCAGTGCTGCTAACAGCGCATTCCAGAACAACTCTATCTTTTCCTTTGCCTCTTTATAATCTTTTGAATGATTTCTGATTTTATAGAACTTTATAAACTCTCTTTCTGTCATAATCTTCTCCTAGAATTTATATCCTAAACCTGCTCCTACTATCCATTCCCCTTTATTTCTATTTCTTGTATTTCCATCATTGTATGAATCTCTCTCTATTGAGTAAGTTCCTTTTACATCGAATAATACTCCATTTTCAAGTTCAAGAGTATATTTTGCATTCAATCCTAAGCTGTATTCATTTTTACTAGCTACTAAGATATCAAAGTCGCTTCCTCCTTCAAATCTTCCTGTCAGATTATCAGAATCTGCTCCACTAAGAAGTCTTGTGTAGCTTACTCCTGCTGATAATATACTCTTTCCTTTTTCATGAGGGATTACTTTTTTAAGGTCTACTCCTACTTTTGCTGATGTATAGTCAAATGATTTTGAATCTGTTTCTATTGCTAGAACTTTACTTCCTTCATCTGTTCCCTCTTGATCTACATATGTATATGATAATGTTCCATAAGGTTCCAGGAATAAATTATCTCCAATATTATGCGAATATCTTCCATTCAAATAGATATCATATGTCATATCTGAATATTTATCGCTGTAGCTGTATCCTCCAATTGTGTTTCTATCTGCATCATATTCAGAATACTGAACTCCTGCTCCAGCTTTCAATGTAAGGTTTCCTCTATAGTTTTCAGCAAATGCTCCAATATATCCACTGTTTCCTTTTACTTTAGATCTATTTAGTTCAGCTTCACTTCTATTTCCACCTGCTGTTACTCCTAAAGTTACATTTTCTGAATATCCATATTTACCTAGGGCATAAGCACCTGTTAATTTTGTATCTGCAGCTGTATCAAATGGCTTATATGAATTTTTTCCATAATATCTATCTTCTGTTCCACCATCTATGTGAGTTAATCCACCCATTACCAGCCATTGATTCAAGTTTGGTCTGAACATATTATCAGCTACTATATCTCTGAACATTCCTGCTGATTTTCTTGATAATTCAGAACTATATGAATATGGACTTTCTGCATATATTTCTTCTAAGAATAAAACAAGATTTTCATTTTGTTCTTCGTAAGAAGATGATGAATCTGTCAATTCTAATAAAGCATTTACATTATCATCAGTTTGTATTGCACTTTTATATATCTTATTTACTGAATCATAGTTAGGAAGATTTTCAGAAAGAGAAGCTGTACCAATTTTACCAGTTTGCCCATCTTCTGATACTTCTATAGTATGTAGTATAGAATTAGCTCTTAAGCTGATATCATCTCCTAAATTTAATGTAGACATATCTACATCTGCTCCCTTTCCCATTCCATTTGTTAGAAACTTAATTGTTCCATCTCCAGTAACATCTATAACACTTTCATTATTAGAAAAAGCATGAGTAGCCCTTCCTGCAGATGTTTTGTCCAATCCTAAATTCAAAACTCCTGTTCCAGCTATATTCATTTCATTTATATCTTTTGTTTCTGCATTTTTAGAGAATTTTACATTTTTATCTATACTTATCTCATTAAATCCCTCTACTTTATGGAATATATTCAAGCTTCTATCTTGACTTTCTCCTCCTGTAAGATTAAGGGCATTTCCATCTCCAATTGCTGTCATATCTCCATTGACATATGTATTTTCTCCAGAAACATTTAGATTATTATTATTACCTGTAATCTCTGTATTTCCATTCATAAAACTTTCATTTAGATTTAATTCATTATTATCTCCAGCAATATCTAAATTTCCATTCATTGTACTTCCAACTATACTAATCTTATTGCTACCAACAGCAGTTCCATCACTTTCAATATTTTTTATATCACCATTTATTACACTATCTCCCTTTACAGCAAAAGTATTATTTCCAGCTAAATGAATTGTTTCTGATTTTCCATCAGCTCCACCATTGAATAGAGTATTCTCTGTTGAAAGTCCTGCTCCACTTTCCAATACTACTGCAGTTTTATATGCATTTATTATTGAACCATTCAGCTCTTTTCCCTCATCTGCTACCTTTAAAGTTTTGTCTATTCCATTAAGTACATATGATTTACCAGAAGTTAAATCACTGAATTCTATACTCTTTGTTCCTGTTACTGCACTATCAGGATTAGTTTCTTTCTCAGCATTTAAAAGAGTACGTCCTGCTTCATCTTTTATTCCTGTACCTACAGTGTCTATCATAGTGTATGTTCCATCATCATTAGCTGTAAATGCAAGTCCATAGTTTGCTATCTTATTTTCTGCTGGATTTTCATCATTTGTAAAATCTAAAGTAGCACCATTACCAACTACGAACATATTATCTAAGTTATTTGCAAGAATACCATAGTTCAATCCTTTTGCTATTGTTGCTGTTTCACCTGATGCATTAGCTAGATAAATAACACCTTTCTTCCCATACATAACTCCATTGTTAACTAAAGCGGTAATATTAGTTTTAGCTTTAGTCCTACAAGAAATGTCTATTGGTGATGTATCCTTGGCTGTACCTTTTATAAGTCCTTCATTTAATATTTCACTTCCTCCTTCTGGAGTTGTCCATACAACTATTCCTCTTGCATCAGCGGTACTTGTAGAATTTATATTTCCTCTATTTATTATTTTACCTACTTTACCAGCATTATTGTTAATTCCAATACTATACTTATTACTCCCATCTAAAAGAATTATATTTCCTGTATTTAATATTTTTCCTGTAGCATTTACATCATTATTAATTCCAATAGCCCACTGATCTGGATTATTAGATACTGTTGATGTTATAAGCCCTTTATTTAATATATCTCCATCTACAGTTCCCGCTTTTATTCCATAACTAGCTCCTGCAGCAGCTGTACTGCTTATTGTTCCATTATTTTCTACATTTCCTGTAAGAGACCCTTCCATAAGAATACCATTACTAGCTTCTGTACCTTTATTTTCAGCTTTTATTACTCCATCATTTTTTAATATTCCAGTAATATCAGTTCCAGCAGTTATTCCTATTCCAGTAACAATACCTGTCCCAGCAGCATTTTCTACACTTACAGTATCTTTATTTACAATAGAAAGGATACTCTTTGATGTTCCAGAAATTTTTATTCCTTCAGCTGTTGTATTGTCAGAAATTTTTTCTGATATTATTTCGTTGTTAGTATAGGTATTATTTTTTAAAGTATTTCCCTTAATTTCTATACTGGGAATAAATTTTCCAGCATTTTCTGTTATTTCCAGTCCTGCTCCCATCACTGCTGTACATGACAATAGGAATCCCACTACTGCTCCTACTGTGATATTAATACTTCTTTTTTTGTTCCCTCTTTTTACTTCTTTCATAATTTTTTCAATCATATCTTTCTCCCCTTTCAAATTTTGATAAACATCATTAATAGTAACTTTAAATTCGTATAATAAAATGACGTTCTCTTTTATATAATAAAGCGAACAGTAAATAAGCGAGTTTATTTATTTTTTAAGGGTTTCTTTTTATTTTTTACTAAAATATAGAAGTAAAGAATACTTGATTTTTTTAAATTTAAAGGCTATAATACTTAATATAAAAGGTTCGCTTTATTATATAAAGAGGAACCTTTTTTACTAAATTGATTTAAAAGTATTTATGAATTTTTAATCAAACTCTTGTTTATCCATATTTCCAGCTCTTCCTCATATCCTCTTTCCTCAATTTTTTCTGCAGTTCTTTTTTTGCTTTCCATTGTTCAAAAATAATTTTCCAACATATTCCAATCATCTTTTTTGACATAAATAATTTGATATTACACTTTTAAAAATAAAAAAGCTGAGCGACATTTTAAAAAAATGTTTTACTCAGCTCTCTTTAAAAATTTCAAAATATTCTGTCAAATACTTTATTAACTCTGATATTATTCATTATGGATAAAAAAAAGCTACCTGCTGGCAGCTTTTTTAGTTATTTATTTATACTGGTAAAAAGATTTTTATTATGATATTTTTTTAAATAATTCTATAAGTTTTTCTTTATCAAAGTATACTGGGTTTGCTCCAGCACAAGCATCTTTCATAGCATTTTCAGCTAATGAGTCTAAATCTGGATTATTTACCCCTACCTCTTTCAATGATTTTGGGATTCCTACTTCTTCAGATAGTGCTTTTATTCTTCCAATTACATAATCTACACATTCTTTATCAGATTTATCAGTTACATCATAACCTATAGTTTCAGCTATTACTCTGAATTTTTCAGGTGCATGTTTTGCATTTTCTTCTTCTACTATTGGAAGAAGCATAGCATTACAAACTCCATGAGGAAGGTCATACAATCCTCCAAGCTGATGTGCCATAGCATGTACATTTCCAAGTCCAGCATTACTAAAAGCTATTCCATTCAAGAAACAAGAATAACACATTTGTTCTCTAGCTTCTACATCATTTCCATCTTTTACAGCTCTTGGAAGGTAATCAAAAATTTCTTTTATAGCATATAGAGCTGTACAGTCTGTAACATCCATTGCTCCCTTAGCTACTACTGCCTCTATAGCATGTGTTAAAGCGTCCATTCCTGTTGCTGCTGTAAGAGGAGCAGGCTTGCTCAACATAAGCTCAGGATCGTTTACAGTTATGGCTGCCAAAGAATTTGTATCTACCATAATCATTTTTACATGTCTTTCTTCATCAGTTATAACATAATTGATAGTTACTTCAGCAGATGTTCCAGCTGTAGTAGTTATAGCTATTATAGGAAGTGATTTATTTTTTGTTTTGTTCACTCCTTCATAGTCTTTTATATTTCCTCCATTAGTTGCAAGTACAGCAATAGCTTTTCCACAGTCTTGAGGTGATCCTCCTCCAATACTTACAACAAGGTCACATTTTTCATCAGTTAATATTCTATATCCATCTTCCACATTTTTTACTGTAGGATTTGGTTTAGGTTCATCATAAACAACAAAATCTACTCCTGCTCCCTTTAATATATCAGTAACTTTTTTTACAGTTCCATTCCCCATAAGAAACTTATCACTTACAACTAAAGCTTTTTTACATCCCATTGTTGATAATGGCTGTTTAAGCTCAGCAAGACATCCTCTTCCTAATAGATTAATTGGTGGTATGTAGTAAATCATTTTATCCCCCTTCTTATATTTTTATTCGTATATTCGCACATAATTCTTATATACGTATTTATGTTTTAATCTTAACATAAAAAAATACAAGTTGTCAAATACTTTCTAAAAATAGATATAAAAAAATTTCAAAAAATAAAAAAAAGAGAGTATCAAAAATACTCCCTTATACTCTCATAATTTTATTAATTATAGAGCAGCTTTTGCAGTTTCAGCTAATTTAGTGAATTCAGCTGCATTGTTTAAAGCGATATCTGCTAAAACTTTTCTGTCTAATACGATTCCAGCTCTTTTTAATCCATTGATTAAAGTTGAATAAGTTAATCCATTGATTCTAGCTGCTGAGTTTATTCTGATGATCCAAAGTGATCTCATTCTTCTTTTGTTAACTTTTCTATCTCTTGTTGAATAAGCTGCTGCTTTCATTGTAGCTTGTTTAGCTTGTTTTATAACGTCACCAGACGCTCCTCTGAATCCTTTTGCAGCTTGTAATATTTTTTTATGCTTTCTTCTTCTAACTATACCAGTCTTAACTCTCATTGTTTTTTCCTCCTAAATATAAATCTCAATAATTTGAATTGTTTATTATCTTCCTACTCCGTATGGTAGTAACCCTTGCATATGTTTCTTTAAAGTGTCAGTAACTACTAAATCTTTCTTTAGGCTATTTTTTCTTTTTCTATCTTTTTTAGTTAAGATATGGCTTTTTCCAGAATGTTTAACTATAAATTTCCCAGTCCCTGTTACTTTAATTCTCTTTTTTGCTCCTCTGTGAGTCTTCATTTTTGGCATAATAATACCCTCCTCTCGAATATATAAATATTAATATAATTATTAACTCTTTTTAGGTGTTAATATAATGTGTTTCTGCTTTTCGTTATATTTTTTATCTGCATCTGCAACTTCAGCAAACTTTTCTGCAATCTCATTTAGAGTATCTATACCAAGTGTAGCATGCATTCTTTCTCTTCCAAATAAAACTAAAGTAACTTTTACTTTATTTTCTTTAGATAAGAATTTTTCAATTTGACCCATTTTAGTTTCTAAGTCATGAGTATCTATTCTAGCAGTAACTTTTACTTCTTTTATTACTACTTGTTTTTGATTTTTCTTAGCTTCTTTAGCTTTTCTTGTTTGTTCATATCTGTATTTTCCGAAGTCCATTATTTTACATACTGGTGGCTTCGCAGTAGGTGAAATCTCAACTAGATCTAAATCTTCCTGTCTTGCTAATTCCAATGCTTCATTAGCTGACATAACTCCTAATTGTTCACCTGTCGAAGAGATAATTCTAAATTCTCTCCCTTTAATTTTTTCGTTGATTCTAATTTTTTCAGAAATAATTCAACACCTCCATTTAGTTACACAATAAAAAAAACAGGACAATACTACGCCCTGTTATTACTCCTAAAATTGAAATATAGAGGATTAAAATCTCGTACTCTATTAAATCTTTTTTTATACCTAATGTAAGCCCTAAGACCCAAAAGGTGAGAAACAGGCGTTTCTTCTTTATCCAACTTTTATTTAGTTCCTTTATTATTATATCAGAAACATAAATAAAGTCAAGCTTTTTTTATATTATCCTATTTCACACACAGGATTATTTTTATCTATTATAGTAGCTTTACACTGTCCTCCTAATTCTTGAAGCACAAGCTCTTCTAATTCACTGACTATTTTTTTAAATTCCTCTTTTCTATTTTCATCTATTAATTCCATATAAAGAAGAGCATTTTTGGTATTTTCAGTTATTTTAGTTCTGTCAGCTTCTCTCCAGAGCCACCCTCTCACCACTGCTCCCTTATCGTCTCTATATATAAGTTCATCTTCTTTAGGAGGCTTATTCTCCTCTTCGCCTAAAGGAATAAATTCCTCATCTCCTTTAGCAAAATACAATACCATATCCCCTTCTATTTTGTCCAGATCCTCTCCCCCACATGTAACAAGATTTTTCAAACATATTACATTATATATATCTACAAGAGGATTTATTGTTCCTAATATATGTCCCTTTGCAATTCTCGAAGCCATTGCATCAATTGAAGCTTTAGCTCCTTTTTTAGTTTTAAATTTTTTCATAGCAAGGCTGTATTCTTTTATATACCCCTCTGCCTCATCACCAGAAGCTAATCTTTCACAAAGAGATTTACATACAGATTCCAGCATATCTGCTTTTCCAGTTCCACTGTTATCAACATTTTTAAAAGACAATACTCCTATTTCTAAATTGGGAAACATTTCAAATACATTCTCTTCAATAACAAATCTCTTCATTTCTTCCTCCTGTTTTCTATAATAATTAAACTATATCATAAAAAAAATAAAAAACCTATTTTTTCATTAAACTTATAGACTTTGAAATCCTTTTGCGTTAAAATATCATAAACACATTCAGGAGGGAAAAAATGGAAATAGATATCAAATTGGCTTATGATGATTTAGAAAATGTAAAACTTCTTTTTAATGAGTATACTGCTATGCTTGGAGTCAACCTTGCTTTTCAGGGATATGATGCTGAAATCAAAAATCTTCCTGGAAAATATGCTATGCCCTCTGGAAGATTATACATTGCATATTGTGACAACAAAGCTGCTGGTTGTATAGCTTTAAGAAAATTTGGAGAAGATGGCTGCGAAATGAAAAGACTTTTTGTCAGACCTGAATACAGACATCTCAAAATAGGAAAAAAATTAGTAGATAAAATAATAACAGATGCTCATGAATTAAAATATAAACATATGGTATTAGATACTCTTTCAAATTTACACGGAGCTGTTGCTCTTTATAAAAAATCTGGTTTTCATGAAGTTGAAGCTTATTATGAGAATCCTTTAGATAATGTACTGTATTTTAAATTAGATTTTTAATTAAGAAAGAGAGGATTAATTCTAAAATTTAGAATCAATCCTCTCATATTTTTATTCTTCGTCATTAAAGTTTATATGTTTATGAGTTCCATCACAGAAAGGCTTATGCTTTGAATGACCACATCTGCATAGTGAATAGTGCTCCTTACTGTCTAATATCTCTTCTGAGCTATTATCATCTATTACTTTTACTCCACCAGTGATATTTATAGAACCATTTTTTTCAATAGTTATTTTTTCTACATCATGATATATTGTTTCTCTTTCTCCACCTTCTAATTGATATGAAAGAGCCCCTGATGGACAGCTTTTTATTACTTTTATCAATTTCTCAATATCTGTTGCATTTTTCATTTCTATCCAAGGAATTTTATCTGGGTTGAATACTTCTGGATAGCCCTTTACACATTTAGCAGCATGCTTACATATATATTTGTCAAAATATACTACTATTTTTTCTCCATTATATCCTTTTATTCCTCTAGTTTTTTCTTCTTCTCTCTCATTATTAAACTCTACTCCTCTTGCATGAGTACCATCACAGAAAGGTTTATTTTTAGAATGTCCACATCTGCACAATGAAACTGTTCTTGGTGTTTCGTATTCTTCCCCTTTGTAATTTTCTATTTTAGTATCCACAACTGTATAAGGACTGAATTTTGTAAAAACTATCATTCCCTTTTTATCTTTATCCTCTGCCATAAATACTCCTCCTAAAAAACATTTTATAAAAAATTTTACTTTATAGAATTATTCTGTTGTCCAGAAACATATCCTTTTTCTATATAAATATTTTTTAGAGATCATATATAAAATCTACATCATTCATTGCAGCTGATTTTTCTATAATATTACATAATTCATTATATTCTTCATAAACTATTTTATTTATTCCAGCAACTGCCCTTGCACCTAAATGCAGTATTTTTTTATTTCTGTTTGTATGAATGATTATTTTCCTGAAATTTTTTCCAATCAGCCCCTCTTCATATGAGGCTGGAGTAGCAACTATCTTTTTTATCTCTCTCATATTATAAACTTTTCCATCAATATTAATACTGTCTATATCTACATGTATCCTTTCAGGAGTTTCATTTCCCTTCCTTATATATTCACAAAATATAGCTATCCCAGGTATTCCAAACATTAAAATATTGAATAAAACCATCATTCCAAAAAACGAAGTTAATTCTCTTCCATCAGAATTTTTTTTAATCAAGAAATAAAGTCCACTGCTTAAAACTATAGCTGCTCCTGTTGCTATTATTATATATTTTTTCAGTAATCTCATATGCTCTTCTAAAATATCTTCCTTTGGAATAGTAAATATCTCTTTTTTCAGTGTTTCTTTTATCTCTTCTTTATCCAATGTCCTTTTATTTAAAACAGACAATACCTTATCAAATGATTTTTTAGAAAAGTTTGAAAGCTTTATCTCTCTTTCAACGTTTCCATCAAATATAATTAAAAATCTCTCTTTCTGTGTTGGTATAAAATTCACAGAATGAGTACATACTCTTGACGAAAAAAGGTATCTGTCAAATTCTAGTTTTTCTTTTGTAGATATCAGACTTTTTATGCTGACTTCCTTTTCTCCTATGTCTACAGTAATATATCCTGTTACTATAGAATAAATACTGCAAATTATTAAAACTACTATCCCTATTGGATATAAATAAGAAAATCTTATATATACAAAATTTGACAGTACATATGTTATAAAAAATATTATCCCTACACACCCTAGTATAGTCCAGATAAAATTATATACCATTATAAAAAAACTGCTTTTGTACTTCATCCTTCCCCCTTATGCTGTTTTTTATTATTCTAACATAAAATTTTACTCTCTTCTATATATCAGCAGTTGCTTTTATTTTAAAAGTTGTTTAGCTTAGGTTGCTGACTATTGTCTTTTATTCCTTAAAAACAAAAAGACAGGATGTAATTATCCTGTCTTCTATCTTTTAATTTTTTATTAGATTGCTTCGAAATCGTCTTTTCCTACTCCACATAAAGGACATACCCAATCATCAGGAATATCTTCAAAAGCTGTTCCAGCAGCTATTCCTCCATCTGGATCTCCCTCAACTGGATCATAAATATATCCACATACTTTACATTCATATTTTTTCATACCATTTCCTCCTAGTTATTATTTTAGTTTAAATAGGTAAATTACCTATATTATCGTATTTTTTTATGTATCTATTATACATATACTGCTAGTACCATGTACTTTCCTTTTTTATTTTTTAATTTTTTTTATTTTTTATACTTCTATTTCATAATCAACATCTATATATCTCTTTCTTAATACAGTTTTTTTAAATAAAAAAGGCTGTAATCCTTTAGGCTACAGTCTTATTATTATTTTTAAATGGCGCACCCAAGAGGAGTCGAACCCCTAACCTTCTGATCCGTAGTCAGACGCTCTATCCAATTGAGCTATGGATGCACAGGATTTATATAAAAAAAAGGTAGTTGCCTACCTGAATTTACAAATGGCGGTGAAGGAGAGATTTGAACTCTCGGTACCGTTTATAGGTACTCTCCCTTAGCAGGGGAGTGCATTAGGCCACTCTGCCACTTCACCATCATATCTGGCGGAAGATCAGAGATTCGAACTCTGAAGTCTTGCGACGCCGGTTTTCAAGACCGGTTCCTTACCAATTAGGATAACCTTCCACGCATTAATTATAATATCATATGATTTCTTATTTGTCAATAATATATTTTTCAAATAATGGCTCATAGATACTAAACAAGGCAGATTCTATAAAAATCTGCCTTGTCTTTTTAATAATTTCTTATGTAATTATTTTTGTGCTGCTACTAATTCATTAGCTTCAGCTATTATAGCATCTGCATCTAATCCATGAGCAGTAATTCCTTCTCCTAGAGTTTCTCCAGCAGCTATCATACATCCTACACATCCTAGTCCATGTTTTCTGAATACATCAGCTAATACAGGATATTGTTGAACTGCTTCAAGGATATTCATATCTTTAGTTATCATTATTATCACTCCTTAAAAATTTAATTTTTGTGTATATCTATGATTATATAAAAATTTACTTCCCATGTCAACTATTTTCCAATTATCTTCCAACAACATTTAGAAGGTCATGTACTCTTACCATTCCTACCAATTTATCCTTGTCAAATACAGGAAGAACTGATATTTGACTCTCTCTGTTTTCCATAAGTTCCAAAGCATCTATTGCCATACTATCACTATCTACCTTAGTAAAGTTTCTAGTCATAATATCTTTTGCTTTAAATCCAAAAAATTCTTCTCTTCTTTTCAAAGCTCTTCTTATATCTCCCTCTGTAATTATTCCTACCATCAGGTCACCATTCATCACACAGACAGCTCCAAGTCTTTTGTCAGTCATTGTAAGTATTACATCATCTATTACACTTTCTTTATCACATAAAGGAATCATCTCGTCTTTATGCATTACATCTCTTACTTTCATCAAAAGTCTTTTTCCCAGACTTCCACCTGGATGGTACAATGCAAAATTTTCTGGCTTGAAATCTCTTTTCTTGATAAGAATTGCTGCAAGAGCATCTCCCATCACCAAAGTACTTGTAGTAGAAGACATTGGTGCAAGATTAAGAGGGCATCCCTCTCTCTTTACTCCTATATTTAATATATAGTCTGCTTCTCTTCCAAGTTTTGAATTTCTGTTTCCTGTCATTGCAACTATCTTGGCACCTATCTTTTTGATAGACGGAAGTATGGCAACTATTTCATCACTATTTCCACTATTTGATATAGCTATAACTACATCTTCTTTAGATATCATCCCAAGGTCTCCATGAAGTCCCTCTGCTGAGTTCATAAATACTGAATGTGTTCCAGTAGAAGCAAGTGTAGCAGCTATTTTTTTTCCAATCAACCCTGATTTTCCAATACCTGTTACTACTACTTTTCCTTCTGATTTCAATATTTCTTCAACTACATCTATCATTTCTTTGTTTATTTTATCTCTTACTATTTTTAATTCTTCTATCTCTGAATCAAAAACTTCCTTGGCATAATTGATTATATCCATTTCTCCTGTCATCTCCTATTATCTTCCTTTTACAAGATCATCTATTTTAACTGCCATTTTCAATATCTCTTCAAGGTCAGATAAATAAAGCATATTAGGGCCATCTGACATAGCTTTTTCTGGATTTGGATGTACTTCTGCAAATATTGCATCTACACCTATTGCAAGTCCTGCTCTCATTAATGGATAAACATACTCTCTGTCTCCAGAAGTAGCTGTTCCCAATCCTCCTGGCTTTTGTACTGCATGAGTTACATCAAATACCACTGGGTATCCAAATTTTCTCATTTCCATGAAAGCTCTCATATCTACTACCATGTTATTATATCCAAAAGTGCTTCCTCTTTCACAAAGCATAACATTAGGATTTCCACTTTCTTCCATTTTAGTTACTACATTTTTCATATCCCATGGAGCAAGGAACTGTCCTTTTTTTACATTTACAGGAAGTCCTGTTTCAGCTGCTGCTATGAGCAGATCTGTCTGTCTGCATAAAAATGCTGGTATCTGTATAAGGTCTACCACTTCTGCTGCCTTTTTACACTGCCATACTTCATGTACATCTGTTACCACTGGAAGCCCATATGTATCTTTTACTTTTTTCAGTATTCTAAGTCCTTCTTCTATTCCAGGTCCTCTATACGAATGGATAGATGATCTGTTAGCTTTATCAAAAGAAGCTTTGAATATATAGTTTATTCCTAATCTGTCACATATTTCTTTTACTTTTCCTGCTACTTCCATCACTAATTCTTCAGATTCTATTACACACGGACCTGCTATCAAAGTGAATCTATTATTTCCACCGATTTCTATATTTTTTCCTATTTTAACTTTTTTTACTTCACTTACCAGCATGATTCCCCCTTATTTCATTCTTTTCTTTTTTACTATCTCTCTTCTAGCAATCTCTCTATCATCAAAATGTATTTTTTTTCTTCCTAATATTTGATAAGTTTCATGCCCTTTTCCAGCTATAAGGATAATATCTTTTTCTTCTGCTAGTTCTACAGCCTTAGATATAGCATGATCTCTGTCTTCCTCTACAATATGATTCTTTCCCTTCATTCCTTCCAGTACTTGTTCCACTATTTTATGAGGATCTTCTGTTCTTGGATTGTCTGATGTCACTATTGCAATATCACTCAATCTTTCAGCTATTTCTCCCATAACAGGTCTTTTGCTTGGGTCTCTGTCTCCACCACATCCAAAGACTGTTATTATTTTTCCTTTTTTCAATTCATTTATACTTTTCAATATATTTTCAAGAGCATCTCCAGTATGTGAATAATCCACTATCACTGTGAAGTCCTGACCACAGTTTACCAGTTCATACCTTCCTGGTGCTCCTTTTAATTCTTTTATTCTTTCAAGAACAGTTTCTCTTTCTATTCCTAAAAGCAACGCTATAGAGATTGCTCCAAGAACATTATATACATTATATCTTCCAAGTATAGCAAGTTTTGTTCTTGTTGAAAAATTATCTATATGAAGTTCTACTTCCTGCCCATCTCCGTGAAACTCTACTATTTTTCCTCTTACTCTTCCTTCATTGTGCATACCATAAGAGATTCCTCCAAATTCTGAAGAAAGCCTCTTTCCATATAGGTCATCTATATTGATGACACAGTTTTTTTCACAGCCTTTTTTCATCATTGTAAAAAGTTTTCTTTTTGCCTGAAAGTAATCTTCCATCGTCTTATGAAAATCAAGATGATCTAAAGTCAAGTTAGTAAACATACTTACATCAAATTCAAGCATATCCACTCTTCCAAGATCAAGAGCATGAGAGCTAACTTCCATCACAAGATATTCCATTCCTTTTTCTACTGATCTCTTGCACATCTTCACTATGTCCAAAGATTCTGGAGTAGTATTAGGAGCTTCAATTACTTCATCTCCTATTTTATATTCTACAGTTCCTATCCTTGCAGTCTTATCACTTCCCAATATAGACTCTATAAGATAAGTTGTTGTTGTTTTTCCGTTAGTTCCTGTTATTCCTATAATCTTTAATTTTTTTTGAGGCCAATTATAAAAATTAGAAGCTAACACTCCTAATTTTTTTCTTAGATCCTTGATCCAAATATATTTTACTGGAAAGGCAGCTTCAACTTTTTTAGACACTAAAACGCATTTAGCTCCATTTTTTACTGCCTGTTCTATATAATTGTGTCCATCAGAGACAGCTCCTTCTAAAGCAACAAAAATATCTCCAGTTTTTATTTTTCTAGAATCATACTCTATGCCAGTATATTCTTCCTCTTTAGCTACATCTTTTAAAATTTCATATTCCAGTCCATTAAGAAATTTTTCCATTTAATATTCTCCTTAAAAAGAAATTTTGATACTGTAATAATTCTAGCATAAATTTTATTATTTTCATAGGAAAAGACTAATCCTCAACAACCAAAGAATTCTGTTTTGGATTATTTTTGTATGTGATCTCTTCTAATTTACTTTTATATTTTAAAAGTTCATTTGTAAGCTGTCCCTGTAAAGCAAAAAAACGCTTATTAAGATCATCCATATAGCCCCAGTCTGGAGTTTCTTTTCTCATTTCCTGCTGTATCTTGTATCTAATACTTTTCAATTGATCTTTTATTTCATTCGATTTAACTAAAAGATCCTCTCTAAGCTCTATCACTTCTTCTTTCTGCTCACTGCTTAATTCATTGAAGTAAACAGTGCATCCATCAATTATGATTTCATCAGCATATATGCGTAGAGTAGATATCGAAAATATTAAAATCAACATACTAATATACTTCATAATTAGCCTCCAGTTTATAACCTCTTTTACACAATTATATTAGACATCTGTGTCATATTTGTGACAACAACATTTATTTAATACAACTTAAATAAAAGATAAAACTGTAATATCACTCTATTTATACGTTTTCTATCTGCCAGTTGATTTCTTTCTTACCTAAACTACTCAATATTTCATTTATCTTTTTAAAGTGTCCGCACCCAAAAAATCCATTGTGAGCTGATAGAGGACTTGGATGTGCTGCTTCAAGTATATAATGTCTATCAGTATTTATGAAAGCTTTTTTCTTTCTTGCATTTCCACCCCATAGAACAAATATAACTGGATCTTCTCTATCATTTAAGTATTTGATTATACTATCTGTAAATATTTCCCAACCAACTTTTGAATGAGAATTTGCTGCTCCTGCTCTCACTGTAAGAGCAGTATTTAAAAGAAGTATTCCTTGTTCTGCCCATGGCACTAAATATCCATTGTTTGGCACATACAGTCCCAATTCATCTCTTAGTTCTTTATACATATTTTGCAGTGATGGAGGAGTTTTTATTCCTATGTTCACAGAAAACGCTAAACCATGTGCCTGATTAGGACCATGATAAGGATCTTGTCCCAAAATTAGTACTTTACAATCTTTATAGCTTGTAAGTTTCAACGCTGAAAATATATTTTCCATCTTTGGATAAATAGTTTCAGATTTATATTCTGTTATTAGAAATTTTCTCAATTTTTGGTAGTATTCTTTTTCAAACTCATCTTTTAGTATTTCATCCCAATCATTATTCAAGTTTACCATTTTCTTCTCTCCTCCAATTTGTAATTTTTATTCTGTGGCTATTTTTAAACAGTTAGGAAATCTTTTTTTCATTCCACATCCAGAACATACTTCTCTGCAATCTGGTGTCAGAGCTCCTTCTTCTGCTTTTTTATATTCCCTTAAAAGAAAACTTTTATCTACTCCTATATCTATCATATCCCAAGGAAGATCAGCTTCCAGATCTCTTCCTCCTAGATAATCTTTCTCATCTATTCCTAATTCATCAGCTGATGATTTCCAGATATCATAATTATCTTTATAGTCGTCAAGTTTTGCTCCTTTTTTCCATGCAAGTTCTATTAGATCCCCTGTTCTTTCATCTCCTCTTGAAAGGAATCCCTCAAGATAAGATTTTCTCATATCATGTATTCTTAAAGTACAATGCTTTGATGTTTTAAATAAGTCTTTTAATATTCTGTGTTTTCTTTTCATCTCTTCTATATCCATCTGTTCTGACCATTGGAATGGTGTATGAGGTTTTGGAACAAAGTTTGAAACGCTTACTGTTACATTTATTCTTTTACTTATAGGTCTGCATCTCTTTATAACCTTAGAAGCAAGTTCAAATATTTCTGCCACATCTTCATCTGTTTCAAAAGGAAGTCCAATCATAAAGTAGAATTTTAGATTTTCCCATCCCCCTCTTATAGCAGCTTCAGCAGTAGCCAATACATCTTCTTCTTCTACACCTTTGTTGATTATATCTCTCAATCTTTGTGACCCAGCTTCTGGAGCAAAAGTAAATCCAGTTCTTTTTCCTCCACTGATATCATCTGCCACTTGGACAGAGTATGGATTCATTCTCAAAGATGGAAGTGAAATTCCAAGGTTTCTATTTTCATATCTGTTTTTCAATCCTTTGATAAGATCATCTATTTTACTATAATCACTGCTGCTCAAAGATGAAAGAGATATTTCTGAATATCCAGTATTTTTTATCATTTTCTCAATAAGCTCACAGTTATTTTTAAAACTTCTTTCTCTTACTGGTCTGTACACAATTCCAGCTTGACAGAATCTGCATCCTCTTGTGCATCCTCTCTGTATCTCTACAGAAGCTCTGTCATGTACTATATTTATATATGGTACAAGCTGATCATCATAAAATTCTGTTTTATCCAAATCTTCAACAATAGCTCTTCTTACTCTTTTCTTTCCTTTATGAAGAACAGGAACATATACTCCATCAAAACCTTCTATTAATTTTAATTTTTCTAATTTACTCTTATCATAGTTAGCTGTAAGCACCTCAGCTATTTTCACCATGACATCTTCTCCATCTCCTATTACTACAAAATCAAGAAACTTTTCCATAGGAACAGGATTCATCATACAAGTTCCCCCTGCCATTATCAGTGGATATTCCTCTCCTCTATCTTTACTTTCAACGGGTATCCCTGCTAAATCTAAAGCATTTAATACATTTGGATAGCACATCTCATAAGATAATGAAAATCCTACCACATCAAATTCTTTCAATGGAGTCTTACTTTCCAGAGAAAACATTGGTATTCCATTTTCCCTCATCAAATTTTCCATATCCTCCATTGGAGAAAATCCTCTTTCTAAAGAAAATCCTTCCACTCTGTTCATAAGGCTATATAATATTCTTATTCCCAGATTAGACATTCCTACTTCATATATATCAGGAAAAAACAGGCACATTCTTGCTTTAAAATCATCTTTATGTATGCTGTTTATTTCATTTCCCAAATATTGTGCTGGCTTCTCAACTTTTAATAAATATTTATCTAAATTTACTCTCATATTTTCCTCACTTTTTTTATTATTACATTTTATTTTATCATTTTCTTAGCAAAATTACCTGCTTTTTTTACTTATCATCTAATTTTTGAAACTCTTTCATCTTGATATTATTGCTTTTATCATGGTGTATTCTACATAATTGAGCTAATTCTTTATTTATACTTTTTAATTTTTCATAGGCATTCTCAGTATGTCCTTCAAGTTTTCTATCTCCTACTACTACCTTTTTCATTCTTTTTAAAAATGTAGTTTTTCCTTTTCCACTATCATGAAGAAGAGCAAGTTTCCAATATAGCTTATCATCTTTTAATATTTCATTCTCTTTAACAAAATTTAGCAGTCTAAAAGAATGAACTTTGTCATACTCCATCATAGTATCAAAAATCTTAAATTCGTCTTCTGAAAGAATTTTTTTCACAGTCTCATCTTTTTCCCCATCATATTTTCCAAATACATAGATGATCCCTTGTCTGAGCCTATTCAACATTTAGATCTCCCTCACTACTATATCTCCATATTTTTTCTTCATCTCTTTAATATTTTTGCCATTTTTTCCTATAAATTCTCCTCTTTTTCCTTGAGGAACATAGAAAATATACAAACTTCCATCTGCTGTTTTTTCAATTTTTATTACATTTTCTTCTTCTATATCTGGTATTTCCTCAAGAACAATATTCTTCATTTCACTTTTTAAATAAATTTTTTCAAGAGTTAAGTATTTTCCCATAAGAGGCTCTTTTTTTCCTGTAAGTATATACCCAGACATTATTCTTACCTGCTTAGGCATAAAAGAATTTCCTAGAAATCTTAATTTCCCATTTTCATATGTAATCTTTACTTCTCTTATATGTTCTTTGAGTTCAAGCCCTTTTTTATCTGTAAACTCGCTTACATCATATGTTCCACTGAGTTCTTTACAAAGTTTTTCTATTTCTTCTTCTGTATTTTTAATAAGTTTTTCAGGATATGAATATATATATTCTCTCTTTTCTATCATGTCTGGAAACACAATATTAGGAAAAGTTTTCTTTATCATTGTAACTTTTAAATCAGTATCAGAATTTTTATTGAAATCTTCCTGTATTTTTTTTATATTTCCATTAAAATTACTGCTGACATAGAGAATATTTTCATTTGCACTTACCTTAGCATCTGTTCTTCCTGCCTGTTGTACCCCTTTTGCCCAAGTGAAACCTATCTTCTCCATTACTTCTCTAAATTTTCCTTTTATACTCTTTTTTTCATTCATCTCGTCAAAAGATTGAAATTTTGCTCCATTATATGAGATATAGAACATATATCCCCACTTCTTACTTTTTTCTACTGCTCTTATATCCATACCTTTTCTCCTTACTTTCCAATTCTTTTAATTATATCATATCATCAAAGAAAAAAAAAGCTGTAAGCAGTTTTCACTGCTTGCAGCTTTAAATATTTTTTATTAATTCCAAGTCTGGCTTTTTAATCTTCCATTTTCATAAATAGCTATACTATCAACTGTCCCATCTTCTTGATATCTTTTCCAAGTACCATCTTTGACCCAGTTCTTGTATTTTCCTTCTTCTAATATTTTTCCATTATCCCAGAAAAATTTCCATTCTCCAGTTCCAGCACTCATATCACTTTTATGAAGAAGCTTACCATTTTGAGCATAAAATTCAATTCCAGTTACTCTATTATTTCTATATTTTGTAATAGCTTTTACACTTCCATCTGAATAGTATGACCTCTGCTCACCATTAAGTTTTTCATCTACATATCTTTCAGTCATAACGATATTTCCTTCATCAGAATACCATATCTTATCTCCATTCAATTTTCCATTTACATAAGCTTCACTATATTCAATAATATCTCCAATAAACAGTCCAAATTCACCAGTGAAAGGTTTATCTTCTCCTTGAGCGTATACAAGTTTATCACTTCCATGGACTTTTTGACTAATATCAAGCATTTTTCCATTGCTTTTCTGCAATGCTTTTTGTGCATCAGTTAATTTTATCTCACTTTTAACTGTATCCTCTGTTGTTATTGTTTCAGAAGTTATTCCTTCTTTTTTTTCAGATGTGTTTAGTTTTTCTAAAGGCTTCAGCTCATTATCTATATTTGATACAGGTTTTGGTACTTCTGTTTTTGTTAGTGATGATGTTCCACTATTGATTTCATCCAGAGTTTTTATCTCTCTAAGTCCTTCAGCAAAAGCCTGCGAACTAAATAACAATACAGCTGATAAGAAAATAATTATTCTTTTTCCTTTTTTCACTTTTTCCTCTCCTTAAACTTAAAAATAAAATAAATCAGTCCCAAGAGGAAACATATCCTTATTTAGAATAGTTTGGAGCCTCTTTTGTTATAGTAATATCATGTGGGTGGCTTTCTTTTAGACCTGCTCCTGTTATTTTTATAAATCTTCCATTTATTTTAAGATCTTCTATAGTAGGTGTTCCACAGTATCCCATACCAGCTCTGATTCCTCCGCAAAGTTGGAATATAACATCTTTAAGATTTCCTTTGTATGCAATACGTCCTTCAATTCCTTCTGGAACTAGTTTTTGAGCATCATTTTGGAAATATCTGTCTTTTGATCCTCTCTTCATTGCTGCGATAGAACCCATTCCTACATATATTTTATATCTTCTTCCTTCAAGAATTATCTCTTCTCCTGGTGCTTCTTTAGTTCCAGCTAGAAGTCCTCCAAGCATTACACAGTCTGCTCCAGCAGCTAATGCTTTTACAATATCTCCAGAAAGTTTTATTCCTCCATCAGCTATTACTCCTATACCTCTGTCTTTACATACTTGGTATACATCATTTACAGCTGTAAGCTGAGGAACTCCTACTCCTGCTACTACTCTTGTTGTACAAATTGATCCTGGTCCAATTCCTACTTTTACTGCATTTACTCCAGCAGCTATAAGGTCTAAAGCAGCCTCAGCAGTTACTATATTTCCCCCAATTAAGTTTAACTCAGGGAAAGCTTCTCTTATTTCTCTTATTTTTTTGATAACTCCTGCTGAATGTCCATGTGCAGAGTCAACAGTGATAATATCTACCCCTGCTCTTACTAAAGCTTCTACTCTTTCTAAAGTATCTGCTCCAATTCCTACTGCTGCTCCTACTCTAAGAGTTCCATGAGCATCCTTACAAGCATTTGGATATTCTACTAAATTATCTATATCTTTTATTGTGATAAGTCCTTTTAAGTATCCAGCCTCATCTGTTATTGGAAGTTTTTCTATTCTGTTAGAAAGAAGAACCTCTTTTGCCTGTTCTAAAGTAGTTCCTACTGAAGCTGTGATAAGATTTTCTTTAGTCATTATCTCACCAACAAGCTGCTCCATATCTTTATGATATTTTATGTCTCTATTTGTAACTATCCCTATAAGTCTTCCATCATCTTCAATAACTGGAAGCCCAGATATTTTATATCTTCTCATTAAATCTTCAGCAAAACCTACTGTACAATCTTCTTTTAAAGTAACAGGATTTCTTATCATTCCACTTTCGATTCTTTTTACTCTGTCTACTTCAGCAGCCTGATCAGCTATACTCATATTTTTATGAATAAATCCAATCCCTCCTTGTCTTGCTAAAGCAATAGCTAAATCTGATTCAGTTACAGTATCCATCGCAGCACTAAGAACTGGTACATTAAGTACTATATCCTTTGTTAGATTAGTTTTTAGACTTACCTCATGTGGTAAAACGTCTGATTTTGCTGGTACTAATAGCACGTCATCAAATGTAATAGCTTCTTTTACTATTTTTCCGTTCATATCCCTCTCCTTTTTCATAAAAACTTAATATTTATACTTTATAAAATCAAAATTTAACAACAAAAAACTTTATATATATTTCGACTATTATAGCACAAATTTAAGAATTTTGTCACATAAAAAAAGATATTTTTTATAAATATTACTTTTCAGTTCTATTGTATATATCAATTTTCTGATATGGGATTTCAACACCGTTTTCATCAAATACTCTTTTTACCTCTTCGTTAAAGTCATATAATGTTTCCCAGTAGTCTGAACTTTTTACCCAGACTCTAAAATTATAGTCTAAAGAGCTAGCACTTTGCTTAGCCATTCTTATTGTTATTGCCTTATCTTTTAATACTGCTGGATGATTTTCAGCTATTTGTCTTAACAGTTCTTTAGTTTTATCTATTGGGGTATCATATGAAACTGTAAATACCATATCCAGTCTTCTTTCAGGCTTTCTAGAATAATTTATTATTGCATTGTTTGCAAGCTGCCCATTTGGAACTACAATTACTTTATTATCTGTAGTAATAAGAGTAGTATAAAGAATATGTATCTGATCTACTGTACCTTCTATTCCTCCGTTATTAGAGATGTAGTCTCCCTTTGAAAACTGCTTGAAGAAAAGAATAAGCACTCCTCCTGCAAGGTTAGATAAACTTCCTTGTAAAGCCAAACCAACTGCGATACCTGCGGTACCTAAAACAGTTACTAAAGATGTAGCTTTTATTCCTATAACACTAACTACTACGAAAAATAAAGCAATATATCCAATAGTTTTTAATAATGAAACTGTAAAACTTTCAAGTAATGGATCAACATTTTTCTTTTCAAGTGTTTTCTTATAAGTTGTCAAAAGCATTCCCAAAAACTTAGGCCAAATTATAAATAAAATTATCAGAATCAATCCTCTGATTACCAGTCCCGGAAGGGCTGCAAAAATATCCGTTAGAAAACTTTCTAATAATGCATGCATGTTATATATCACTCCTTTAAAATTATTTTAAATTTACATAATTATACCAAAATTTTATATTCATTCTTTTATTTTTTAACAAATTTTTTTTCATTCATATTAATTATAATATTTTTTCTAATTTTTAACAAGTCCCCAGTATAAATTATTCCTGTAATTTTATTTCATTTTTCTTAATTTATAAGATATAATGATATTACAGAGGTGAAATTTATGACAAAAAGTATAAAAGGAATCATACAAGTCATTCATGGAATGAGTGAACATGAAGGAAGATACATCCATTTCTTTAAATATTTTACTGAAAGAGGCTATCTTGTCTTTCTCCATGAACATCTGCATCACGGAAGTAATATTACAGCAAAAGATGAACTTGGAATATTTCAAAGTGATTTTCCTACATTAATAAAAGAGCAGGCAGCATATACTGAAAAATTAAAAAAAGATTATCCTGATACTCCTTTCTTTGTATTTGGACACAGTATGGGATCTTTTATTGCACAGGAACATATGAAAAGCTGTTGGTCTAAAATAGATGGATATATACTCTGTGGTTCATGCTACAAGCAGCCTTTTTTATGGAAAGCTGGAGAAATTGCAAGTTATCTTTTAGATAAACTCTATCGAAACAGAAGAGCCTATATAATTAAAAAACTTGTTTTCTTAAATTCCAACAGTAAAACAAGATCTGAATATTATTATAATGAAAATTCATGGCTTTCTAGAGATATTGAAGAAGTAAAAAAATACTGTAATGATAAACTATGTGATTTCACTTACAGCAGTACTTTTTATACAACTTTCTTTAATTTTTTAAATTCTCTCTATTCAGAAGAGTCTTTTAAAAATATATCAAGAAAGCTTCCCATAATGATAGTAGCAGGAGATATGGATCCTGTAGGAAAATTTGGAAAAGGAGTTATAGAACTTGAGAAATTCTATAACAAAATTGGATTTGATGATGTTACATGTCATTTATATAAAAATGCAAGGCATGAACTTCATAATGAAATAAACAGAGATGAAGTTTTTGCTGATATTGAAAAATGGTTGGAAATTAGAATTTAAACATATATTTAAGGAGATGATTTTTATGTACACTTGTGACGCTTGTACAAAATATGTTTGCAGAACTGGAAATCTTGAAGAAGCTCCTCTTAACTGTCCATGCAGAGAATTGGATAATATAGAGGAAGTCAAAAAATTTTATCTTGAAAAAGAAAATATGAATCTTGCTCATAATTCAGCCCTTGTTGAGAGTGAAGGGTATTGTAAACAGACTAGAGTAGAAGAAATAATAAATTTTGCTAATAAATGCGGATACAAAAAACTGGGACTTGCATTTTGTGTAGGACTTTCAAAAGAAGCTAAAATTTTTGCTTCTATACTTAGAAATCATGGATTTGAAGTAGAGTCTTTAGCGTGTAAAAACGGTTCTGTTCTTAAAGAATTCATTGGTATTTCTAATGAAGAGCAAGTTAGACCTTGTACTTATGAACCTATGTGCAACCCTATTGGTCAGGCAAAACTTTTAAATCAATCTGGAACTCAGTTAAATATACTTTTAGGACTTTGTGTAGGACATGACTCTTTATTCCTAAAATATTCAGAAGCTCCTGTTACAGTATTTGCAGTAAAAGACAGAGTACTAGGGCACAATCCTCTCGCTGCTATATATATGGCTGAAGGATATTACAAGAAAAAACTTTTTAAATAAAAGCGAGGAAAAATGATAATAGAAAAAAATTCCCTTTGGATAAATAATAAAAATGGAAGAGAGACCAAGCTGTAAATGAGGCTATTGACTGCACGAATGAAAGAGATGGATTGATAGTGGTAGTTTATATATGCAAAGAAGCTGAAGGAAAACTTTTTGTAAGAGAAAAAAGTGAGTTTTTAAAAAAATTCTCACCGAAGAAATAGAAAACAAGGTGGCTCAAAATTGCTTTGAACCACCTTGTTTTTATAATTCATATTTATTTTTTGCGTAAGCTACTGCCACTTTTCCTATAATATCATTAGGATCTATAAGAGGCACTGTAAAACTTTTTCCTTTTAATATAATTGGGATTTCTGTGCATCCCATTATTAATGCCTCTGCTCCATTTTCTATAAAATATTCAGCACAATCTGTGGCATCTTTTACATTTTTTTCTGTAACCCCATTGTATTTAAAGTCGAATATAGTATCATGTACTTTATTCTGTACTTCCTCTTTTGCAGCTATTACTTCTATTCCAAACTTTGCACAGCATTTATCATATAATTTAATCTTCACAGCTGCATTAGTTGCCATTACCCCCACTTTTTTTATTCCTGGCACCTGACGCATCATCTCTTTTACTGCTTCATCTATTATATGTAAAAATGGTATATCTACTTGACTGGCAACTTCGTCATAAAAATAATGTGCTGTATTTGCCCCAATTATTATAAAGTCAGCCCCCGCTTTTTTTAAATTTTCTGCTGTAGCAACCATAGCTGCAACTGGACTTTCTGTCCCTTTCATGATTGCATCCTGTCTGCTTGGCATTTTTGGATTATTGTCCACTATTATTCTCAAGTGATCTTCATCACATTTTGCATGTGTTTCTTCTACTATTTTGGCAAAAAGATCTATAGTAGCTTCTGGTCCCATTCCACCTAATATTCCCACAACTTTTTCTTTCATTATTATCCCTCCTCAACTGCTTCTCTCTGCTCATTCTTTCTTTCACCAGCATCTAATACAGCAGCTACGACTACAGATCCCACTACATTTACAGTAGTGATTCCCATATCCATTATACGGAAGATTCCACCTAAAAGACCTACAAATTCTATCGGTAGCCCTAAAGTTGTAAGGAAAATAGTTGTTGCAACAAATATTCCACCAGGGATACCAGGACTTCCTAAAGTCATCAATACTCCTGTAAATACAGCTATAAACATTTGATATAAAGACATTTCAATTCCCAGTACCTGTGATACAAATACTGCTACTACTCCATACCAAAGTCCATTTCCATCCATATTCATTGTTGCCCCTACTGGAATAGTAAATCCAGCTATATCTTTTTTCAATTTCAATTCATCTTCACAAACTTTTATAGATACTGGTATAGTTGCAGCAGTACTACATGTAGCAAAACTTGTAGTCCATACTGGAGCTATTTTCTTATAGAACGCAATTGGGCTCTTTCCAGAAGCTGCCAGATACATTCCACCATAAACTACAAAAGCATGTATGATTAATCCAATGTAAATAGTAATTATAAACTTGCCTAAAGGTCCTAATATGTCTGTTCCATATTTTCCTGTTGTTGTTGCCATAAGAGCGAAAACACCATATGGAGTAAATCCCATAACAAATTTCAATATCATCATTATGAAACGAGAAAGAGTTCCAAACATATCCAACACACGTTTTTTGTCCTCTTCTTTTAATAGAAGGATAGCTATACCAGAAAATATAGCAAAAGTAATTATCTGAAGCATATTTCCTTCTGAGAATGACTGCATTATATTAACAGGGAAAAATCCTAAAATAACACTGCTTACAGTAGGAGCCCCTTTTTCAACTATTCCACTGACATCTGTCATTACAAATCCTACCCCTGGTTTTATCACAAGAGCAGAAAACAATCCAATACCTGCTGCAACAAATGTTGTAGCTAAAAAGATAACAACAAGTTTAACTCCAATCTTCCCAAGACGTCTCAAATCTCCCATACCTGCTACTGCCAAAACAACATTGGCAAAAATAAGAGGTACAACTGACATTCTAAGAAGTCTTAAAAATACATCCCCAACGACAGCTATTGCCGTTATTTTTGGTCCTATAACAAGTCCAGCTATTGCCCCCAGAATCATACCAATCAATATCTTATTGGCCAATCCTATCTTCTTCTTTAACATAATAATCCCCCCACTTAAAATTAAGTAGTATATGAAAGATCGCTATTCTTGACTATTTTGCAGCTCAATACTTGATGAAGGTTTTAATGACGTTTTCCATTTCTCTCTTCAATAGAAATCTCTGAATTGACAACTTCCATTTTTTGATTAACAGCTATGAATTCTAAACAAAGATCACATCTATCTCCTCTGTAAGTTCTCCTGTTGAATACCACAGGCTCTTTTCCTATAAATGACAGACATTCTACTACCATCCCTGTGGGAATTTCTGGAAAATCAAGCTGCTCTTTTTCATATTGATCAAGCATTATTGCCTGTACTCCTATTTTATAATTAGTAAAACTTTTTTCATAGGTATTTTCAATATATTTATATACAGCTATTTCTCTAATATCTTCCTTTGAAATATTTCCTGCCCATTTAGGATTGATATAGTGTGTATCTAAAAGAACTGGTTTTCCATCTATATAATGAAGCCTCTCTATTTGATACACTTCTCCATTCTCTTCTAGCTCCAATACTTTTTGCATTCTTCTGTCTGTTTCTGTAAAATCTGAAAAAATCACTGTTGAGTAATCATTCAATCCTGCTTCTCCACTTTTTTTGCTAAAAGCTGGTTCTAGCAGAAAATTTTCTGTAATCTTTTGATAGACTACAAAAGATCCTTTTCCTTTTTTCCTTACAATAAGTCCCTCATTTACAAGACCATCCATTGCCTGTTTTACTGTGGCTCTGCATAAATTAAACTCATCACAAAGCTTCAATTCTGAAGGTATCTCTGTTCCATATCCCCAATCTTCATTCATTATTTTATCTCTTATGATTTCTCTGAGCTGATAATAAAGAGGGATTGGACTATCACTTTTTAATTTTTTCATACAAACCACACCCTATCCAAATTTTAAAACTCTTCTACATTGTATAAAGTGTAGCAATACTTGTCAAGAATATTAAAACCATATACAGATATTTAATTGTTCAAATGTCTAGACATTTGAATTATACCAATAATATATTTAAATGTCAATATTTTTACAAATTAAATGTTTTATTTATTTTTGTTTTGTCTTTATTCCTTACAAAAATGTTGGTATCCAATTTAAAAAAAATTATGTTAACTCATTATTAAATCCATTCTTATCCTGAAAATTTTCTCTTTTATTAAAAAATATATAACTAAAAATGAGATTGAAGGAAAATAGACAAATAAAAATTAATATAGTATAATTTTAAGAAGAAATATAAAAGAACATCAAGATAAAAATTCATATTTTATGAGGTGGCTACTTGAAAAGAAATAAAAAAAATAAAAAACAGGCAATTATCTTACTTCACGAAATATATGGAGTTAATGATTTTATAAAAAAACAATGTCAAAAATATCAAAAAATGGGATTCGATATTTTTTGTCCTAATCTTCTTGAACATACTCCATTTTTACATGAAGAATCTGATGAAGCATATAATTATTTTATTCAAAATGTTGGTTTTGATAAATATACAGAAATAAATAATTTAGCTAATAGTTTGAAAAAACAATATAATAAAATATTTCTTTTAGGTTTCAGTGCAGGAGCTACTATTGCATGGAGATGTTGTGAAAAATCTTTATACAGTGGAATTATCGCTTGTTATGGTTCACGTATAAGAGATTATACTGATTTAAATCCTGTCTGTCCTACTCTTTTGTTGTTTGCAAAAGAAAATTCTTTTGATGTATCAACAACAATTACTGAACTGCAATATAAAAAAAATGTGTCTATTACAATATTCGATGCTTCTCATGGATTTCTTGATCCATATTCTAAATACTATAACGACTATGAAAGAAAAAAAGCTGAAGCAGCTATTACTCAGTTTATAAATCAATATATAAAATAAATCAGAGGCATGGAAAAAATCCATACCTCTTTTTATTTTTCTTCTTATTATTTAAATTTCAAATATGATATCATATCTTACTTTATTATATTTTAAAATTAAATTTATACTCATCAAACTATTGCTTTACTGTACTTAAACAAAATGGATGTCCCTCTGGATCAAATAAAACTGTTGATGTTTCAAAATATTGTATTTCCGATATCCTTGCACCACACTTTACAGCATGAGAAACTCCCTCTTCTAAATTTTCAACAAGAAAATCTATATGTGCCATTTGCTGCTGCTTTCCTTCTTCCCATGGCCATATTGGAGGAATATATTCTTCAACTTCCTGAAAAGCAAAAATCCATCCTTGAGGTGAACGTAACCCAGCCCAGCCATTTCCTGAAAGAATTTTTTCCCAACCAAGCAAATTTACATAAAAATCTGCTAATGCATCAGCATTTTTACAATCATAGGCAAATCCTGCTATTTCTTTAATCATATCTTTTTCCTCCTAGCATATGAAATAGATTTCTTTTTATTAAAATTTTATTCCCATTTCTTTAAATATTAAAATACAGACAATCAATGAGAGTAAATTAATAATTAATCCAATAAAAGCCAATCTTTTTTTCTTAAAGGAACCAAATATTCCAATTCCGCTAAAAATCAATCCCATTACTGAAACTGCTGGTCCAATTAATGCTATGGCAATCATAACAAGCACCATGATATGACCCAATATGACAACCCACCCATTTCTAGAATTTATCAAACATATTTTTAAGAGTCCAACTGACAATCCACTAGCAATAAACAGAAGTATTCCTATTACTAAAGATATTGTTCCCATTATATTTTTTTCATAATCTATTTTCATTCTCTTCTCCTCATGTTTTTGAGTAATTTTTAAATGTAATTCCATTTAGAGAATATTAATTTCTATTTCATAAAAACATATGCATTGTAAATATTTATGAATACTATAACCAGCATAAGCCCCATAAAAAGTTTATCCACTTTTTCTTCAGATATCTTTTTATTAACTATACTTCCTGCCATTCCGCCGCATACTCCCCCCAACACCATAAGTCCTAGATATAAAACACTTACTTCTGGAATTTTTCTTGCAAGTATAGTATGTAATAGACTTGCTATTTGTGAAAATAGTATTATATAGATAGAATTAATAGCTGCTTCTTTAGTAGTCATAGAGAAGAAGAAAATCAATATCACTAGATTAATAGGACCTCCTCCAATTCCTAAAAATGATGAAAGTATTCCTAAAATAACTCCAATTATAAAGCATAGAATCTTATTTTCAAAATTATGTGTTTTTATATCATTTTTCTTAGCTGTATATATTAGAGTTCCCAATGTTATAAATATCATAACAATTGATTGAACTGCTCCAGTTCTATTTTCATTTTGAAGAACTTCTTTTACAATCTGGAACATGACTTTTCCTGTCATTCCTCCCAGCACACTTCCTATAGCAAGCCAGGTAGTAATCTTTGTATTTATCTTTACAGTGCTATTTTTCATTGCTTTAGCTACAGAAATAATTGACATGGAAAGAACTGTACACCCTGATAAAAAACTTATAGCTGTTACACTCATAGTTCCTGTTGCATCAAGAACAGGTTTAATTATTACTCCCCCACCTATTCCGCATATCGAACCTACAAGCGAAGAAAAAAAACTGACTAATAAAAAAACAATTAACATATTTTACCCCCAAAATACTTTTTTGTTACCCCTATCCAATAATTATATTTGTTTTTGTATAAAAAATCAACCTTCATTCTTTAGAGATTCTGCCATTTTTTATTTTCTTAATAAACTACATCAAATTTCTATCTTTGTAATAATCATAAATTTATGATAAAATATAACGATAAAATTTTATTATTCAAAGGAGTTGAGTATGGCTAAATTTGATAAAATATACAAAGAAATTGTTGAAACTATAGATAAAAAAGGAATATGGAGTGAAGGAAATGTCAGAACAAAATATGCTGATGGAACTCCTGCCCATTATAAAAGCTATATAGGATATCAGTTCAGACTTGATAATTCTACTGATGAAGCACATCTTATCACTACAAGATTTGCTCCAAGCAAGGCTCCTATCAGAGAACTTTACTGGATATGGATAATGCAGTCTAATGATGTAGATGAATTAAATAAATTAAAATGTAAATTCTGGGATGAATGGAAAATGGAAGATGGTACTATTGGAAAAGCTTATGGATACCAGATAGCAAAACAAACATTTGGATATAGAAGCCAGCTTGATTATGTGGTAGAAGAACTGAAAAAAAATCCTAACAGTCGTAGAATAATGACTGAAATATGGGTACCAGAAGATCTTGATAAAATGGCTCTGACTCCTTGTGTACATCTTACTCAATGGAGTGTTATTGGAAACAAACTTTATCTTGAAGTAAGACAAAGAAGCTGTGATGTAGCTCTTGGACTTGTAGCTAATGTATTCCAATATTCTATCCTTCATAAACTAGTAGCTATGGAGTGTGGATTAGAACCTGCTGAAATCATATGGAATATTCATAATGTACATATCTATGACAGACATATGCCTGAACTTTTAGAGCAGATAAAAAGACCTTCTATAGACGGGGCAACTGTAAAAATAGAAAATTTCAAGTCTATCTATGATTTTAAACCTGATGATATAGTTGTAGAAAACTATCAATATGGAGACAAGATTTCTTATGAGGTGGCAATATAATGAATAAACCTAAATTAAATATGATTGTATGTGTAGGAGAAAATAATCTGATAGGAGACAGAGTTCCAGAAGGAAATGGGCTTCTATGGCATTCTATGGAGGAACTGAATTATTATAAATCTAAAACTATTGGAAATGTAGTTCTGTTTGGAGAAAATACAGCCAAATATGTTCCTATCAATCTAATGAAAAAGAACAGAGAAGTAATTGTGCTTACTCTTGATTCTAAACTTGAAGATATTATGGAACAGTACAAAAATAGCGGAAAAGATATCTTTATATGTGGTGGATATACTATTTATAAATATTATCTTGATAATTATGAAATAGATGAAATATATATTTCTAAATTAAAGCCTCATGTGGAGGTAGCTCATGCTTCTAACCCCCTTTATTTTCCTGATGTAGAAAAATATGGGTATAAGCTTGTATCAGAAATTGACTACAATGATTTTACTGCAACAATATATAAAAAATAATAATTTATAAGAAGGACCTTCCCTATTAGAAATTTCTAATAGGAATGGTTCTTTTTTTATATTTAAAATGTTCTTTATAACAAATTTTCCATCTGAATTTTTTTAAAAAAATATTTATAAAAAAAAGAAAGGTTTGACATTGCCAGAAAATAATATTACAATCAATGTATAAAAAGTACGATATCGTACTAAATGGAGGTGGAAAATGAATTTTAAAGCTTTAAGAATTTATGAAGAAAATGGTACTTTTATCAGAAAAATTGTTGAAAGAGATATTAATGAACTTCCTGAAGGAGAAGTTTTAATTAAAGTTAAATATTCATCACTTAACTATAAAGATGCTCTGTCTTGTATAGGAAACAGAGGAGTAACCAGAGAATATCCTCATACTCCTGGAATAGATGCTGCTGGTATTGTAGAGGATTCTAAAGTTTCTGAATTTATCAAAGGAGAAGAAGTTTTCATCACTGGATATGATTTAGGTATGAATACTGATGGTGGATTTGGAGAATATGTCAGAGTTCCTGCAAATTGGGTAGTAAAAAAACCTGCTAACCTTTCTTTAAAAGAAGCTATGACATATGGGACAGCTGGATTCACTTCTGCTCTATCTGTTTTTGAATTAATAAAAGAGGTAGCTCCTGAAGATGGTGATATTCTGGTAATTGGTGCTGGTGGCGGTGTAGGAAGCCATTCAGTAAAATTTCTTACTAAACTTGGATATAGTGTAACTGCTGTAGTAAATGATGAAAAAGGTATTGAATACGCAAAAGAACTTGGAGCTTCTGCTTGTATATTGAGAGATGAAATAGATGATAAATCTGGTAAGCCTATGCTGAAACAAAAATGGGCTGGGGTAATTGATACAGTAGGTGGGAATCCTCTTTCTACTGCTATAAGATCTTTAAAGTATGCTGGAGTAGTTACTACTTGTGGAAATATAGCTGGAGGAGATATTCCTGTTGCTAATGTGTATCCATTTATTTTAAGAGGTGTAAAACTTATAGGAATAGATTCTGTTCAATGTCCTATGAAAAAAAGAAAAGAGGTATGGAATACTTTAGCTGAAAAATGGAAGGGTGAAAATCTGGAAAAAGGTATTAAAGAAGTAAGTCTTGATGAAATATCTGATTCAGTAGATAAGATGCTGGCTCAACAGCTTGTAGGAAGAGTTATTCTTAAACATAAATAATTATGAAAAGTGAGTGATCTAAAATTAGATTAAATTTTAGAACTTTAAAAATTAAAAAAGTTTTAAAATTATATTTCTAGTCTCTAAATCACTCGCTTTTTTATTTAATGACTCTGAAACTTTTATTTTAAGTATTGACTATTTAGTGATTATATGGTAAATCTCTATCAAGAAAATTTATAAAGGGAGAGTATAAATGATTGAGATTATAAAAAGTAATGCCTTTAAAGAAAGCAGGTGGAGTGGAGGAACTACTACACAATTGTATATCTATCCTAAAGATGGAGATTACCAAAAAAGAGATTTTAAATTTAGAATAAGTATAGCAACTACAGAGCTTATGGAATCTACATTTACAAAACTGGAAGGAATAAAAAGAATTATCTCTATACTTGAAGGAAAAATGGAGCTCTCTCATAAAAATAGATATAATATTACATTGATGCCCTATGAAATAGATAGATTTATTGGAGATTGGGACACTAGTTCTAAAGGAAAAGTTAAAGACTTCAACCTTATGCTTAAAGATTGTGATGGAGACTTTCTTTACAAAGAAATCACTGGCAGTGAAAATATTAACTTTGAAGAAGAAGTAATATTTTTTGTTTACTGCATTTCTGGAAAAATTAAAATCTCTGGAAAGTCTCTGCTTGAAAATGAATTAGCTGTTGGAGAAGGAAAAAACATTGAAGTCTCTGGTAAAAACAGTAAGATCTTTTATGGTTATATAACTAAATAATTATATTTACAGGAGGATTTAAATGAAAGATTTATGGAATGGAAGATTGGACAGTTATGAGGAAATAGATCTTAGACTCTGGCAGGTAGTACAAGAAATAAAAGAAGCTCAGGAAGCTGGCGGAGTATGTTTTGTAGGATATGATACAGATGATGGAGTAGTAAGAAACTTAGGAAGAAAAGGTGCGGAAAGTGGATCAAATGCAATTAGAAAAGCTATTCAGTCTTTTCCACAACTAAAAGGATTAAAAGTATATGATTACAGAAACCTTGAAAAGAAAAGTGTAGAAGAAGCTCAAAAAGAATATTCTGAAAAAATATCAGATGTCCTTAAAAAAGGAATTTTTCCAATTGGGCTAGGAGGAGGACATGATATAGCTTATGGCTCATACCTTGGGATAAGAAAAGCTCATCCTGATAAAAAAATAGGAATAATAAATTTTGATGCTCATTTAGATATGAGACCTTATGATAAAGGAAGAACTTCTGGTACTTCATTCAAAGAAATAATGGATAATGACAAAAATACCCAATATGCAATAGTAGGATTCCAAAAGATGGGAAACACAGAAAGACTTATAAAAACAGCCGAAGCTTTTAATGTATTGATTTTAGAAGAAGAATGTTCAGAGGAATCAATAATTAAATCACTAGAAGAGTTTATAAAAAAAGTAGATATAGTTTATGTCACTTTCTGTATGGATGTATTTGATGCAAGCACAGCTCCTGGAGTATCTGCTCCTGTTGTAATGGGGTTAGACCCTAAAAAAGGAAAAAGATTATTGAGATTCCTTATGGAAACTGAAAAAGTTGTATGTGTAGATTTTGCAGAAGTAAACCCTGTATATGACATAGATAACATGACTGCAAAACTTGCTGGCTGTCTAATTTATGAAGTAATGAGTCATATAAAAAAATAATTTTTAATATTTAAGAAAGGTCTTAGCTTTTACTAAGACCTTTTTCAATTCTTCTTACTGGCATATGAATTTAATTTGTATATTTGATAAAATAACGAATTTATAACTGCAAGAAATAATCCAACTATAAATACTATCAAAGGAACAAATTTAAAATTGACATGAATTATATTTGGACTGATTAAAAAATTTGTAATACTCATAGCTAATAAATTAGAAAGAAAATATCCTAAATAATATTTTATCCCATAGTAATCATCTAATACCCAGTATGCAAAAATAATTATACTTTTACTCATTGATAGATATTCTACTATCCTCATAAGGTTTTTATTATTATCAAAAATACTTTTGCTAATGAGAATTACTGCTAAAAAATTTAAACCAAATCCTAACTCCAGAACAAATCGATCAAAATAATTTTTCATACAATTTCTCCTTTTTTTATTTTTATATACTATAATAATCTTAATTTATTTCTAAAGTGTCTAATATTATTATACACATGTTTTTAAAATAAAATCAAGGAAAATACAAACATATAAAAAAGCTATAAACTAATAATAGTCTATAGCTTGAACTTTCTTTTATCAATCTTTTTTTCACTCTTGATAGTTTTTTCTAATCTTATTAAGCAGACGCATAAGTGTCTCTTTTTCCTCTTCACTAAAATTTTTATATGTTTTTTCTAAAAGATTATTACTTATTTCTTCGAATAAAGGTTTGAATTTCCAACCTTTTTCTGTAAGATTTATTTCAACAGCTCTTGAATCTTTTTCACTTTTTTCTCTTGTAATATAACCTAATTCTACTAGTTTTCTTATCAAATCTGTAAGCGTAGATTTTTTCTTTCCAATTATTTTTCCTATTTCATTCATAGTTATTTTTCCATCATAATCATACAGTATAGAAAGAATAGTCCCATGACTATTTATAAGTCCTTCTATCTCTTTTTCTCTTAATTGACTATTAATATACTGTGCACTTTTTTCTCTTATACTGGATATCAACCCTACTACTTTGACAGTTTTCACTTTGATCCTCCTTAAAATGATGAAAGCTTTAGTCCTTTTTACAAATATTATATTGAAAGTATAGATTATCCCTATTATAAAGTCAAATAAATTTTATTTTAGTTTAACCAGATAGCCAATTCATATAGTCATAATTATATTTTAATATTCTTGTTATTTTTTAAAGTGTATTTTTATTTTTATATACAAAATTATTTAGAAATAAAGAAATAAATCTTATTTTTACTAAAGAAAGGATTTTTTCTTTATAAAATTTATGAAGGATTTTTCACTCCTTAATGGTATACTTTTAATAAAGCTATCTTTATAATATTTGGGTTTTATTAAAACAAAGGGGGGAAGTGTTTTGAGATCAATCCATAACTAAATTACTTTGGATTTTTTTCATTAATACAAAAAAATGGCAAGTAAAGAAAAAATAAAATATGAACTGAGAATGTATTTCTTTTTATTTATGCTTTATTCACTTATAGGATGGATATACGAAACTATACTATTCTCAGTTGAAGAAGGATATTTTATCAACAGAGGATTTAATTTTGGTCCCTATATTCCAATATATGGTTTTGGTGCTGTTATTATTATGATTGTTATTTCAAAATTTATAGTTGAATCTGATGAAAATAACAAATTCAGCATGAGACCTTTAAAAATATTTATACTCATTTTAGTTCTTTCTACTGTTGCTGAGCTAATAGGAAGCTACATTATGGAGTATAGCCTTGGAATAATATTATGGGACTATACAGATGAATGGATGAATTTTCAAGGAAGAATATCTCCTAAAACAAGTTTCATTTTTGCGGCTGGAGGAACTGCTGTATATTATACAATTCAGCCTCTTGGAAAAAAAATAATTGATAAAGTATCTATAAAGGGACAGAAAATATTTGCTTCTTTTCTTTTAATTTTAATATTAATAGATTTTTCTGCTTCTCTTGTTACAACAATCTGGTTTTCTGACTCTATAAAAAAAGCTGGAATAATGGAAAGAAAATAAATATATATACAACATCTTTATCCACCTAAACATAACTAATAATTACCTAACAAAGGGGGAAATAATGGACATACATAACAAATACTGGAAAACACTTTCTCTTCTTTCTCTATGTGTATTTTTAAGCAGCTGTGGAGGAGGGGGCGGTGGTGGTGGAAGTTCATCTGGAAACAACACTAACAATATTACTCCACCATCTCAAAATATAACTATGGATTTTAAACAATCAGATACTATTATAGGAGTTATCGACTCTTCTTTTGCATATCTTGATGAATTTAAAGACCCTTCAGGAAAGTATAGAATATTTATTGATAACAGCTTTCCAACTGATCCAGAAAAAGCAGAAGCCAACTCATACACACATGGTGAATTAGTTTCTCTCCTTATAGGAGGAAATACAATTGGTGTAACTAATGGAGTAAAAATTTATGCCATTCCATCTTTTCTGGCATATAGTGATCAAATAAAAGTACAGGGAAGCATGTACCAAAAAATGTATCAGGCAGGAGTAAGAATATTTAGTCAATCTTTTGGAAGCCCCACTAATGATTTAACTTTCGAAAAATATCCTGCTTCAAGCTCTCTAGTTAATTTTTATGTAACTAGGTCTGCTACTGACAGTTTATTCATTTTTGCTGCTGGAAATAACGGTAAAAGTAATCCTGCTGCTGAAGCTCTCTTTCCTAAGCTTTACCCTAGAGCTGAAAAAGGCTGGATATCTGTTGTAGGAATAGATCCAAAAACAAGATTGATAGACGCTGAATCCAATAGAGCAGGTGATGCTAAAAACTGGACTATAGCTGCTAACTATGTTGTAACAGTTGACAAAATAACTGGTGCTGCTGTTTATACTACTACTGCATATGGAACTTCTTTTGCTGCTCCTGTGATTGCTGGTGCTGCTGGTGCCATTCAGTTAAAATATCCATGGATGTCCAGAGATCTTATTAAGCAGTCTCTTCTGACAACAGCAGCTGATCTTGGTGATCCTGGAGTAGATGCTGTCTATGGATGGGGTCTGCTGAATCTGGAAAAAGCAATGAAAGGTCCTGCGGTTTTTGATACAAGACTTACTTTTGATGAACAGGGATATCGTACAAATAATGTAATAATTGATATGGAAGGGTATCCTACCTCTGTCAGTGATATTGAAAATTATACTTTTTCAAATGACATATCTGGAAATGCTGGTGTAATAAAAAAAGGAACTGGAACATTATGGTTTACAGGATATAACACATATTCTGGGCAAACTACTATACAAAATGGAGTTCTTACTGTTACAAATCATCTGAATTCAGATGTACTGATTGAAAATACTGGTACTCTAAGAGCAACTGGTTTAATTTCTCCTGTTGGAACTGCTGAAAGAGTTGTTACTATAAATGGAAATATAAGAAATACCTCTTCCTCTTCAGAAGGGTTAAGTGTATCTATGGGAGGATTAAAAATAAATGGGAATTATACTGGAGATAACTCCAGCTCTGTAAGTATTGACATAACATCTGCTTTAGAAATTACAGGAACATTTGATAATGGAAATGGTAAAATAAATGTTACTTATGGAAGTAAAAATATTCCATCCTCTGCAACATATACTGCAAAAGATATAATTATAGCTGGAGCAATTCAAAATACAACAGTTAATGATATTGATACCAGTACTTTAAACAGTTATTTCGACCTTAAGAATATAACTGTTACAGGTCAGAAAATACATTTAGACTATAAAAGAAATTCCACTGAATATGTAGTAAAAGCTCTTGGTATAAAGTCTGCTTCTGCTATGAATACAGCTATGAATTTAGAAAATTCTTTTAATACCCTTGGAAATGATAATCCTCTTTTAAGAGCAGCTTCTGGAATATTAGCTACTCCTAATGCTCTGCTTCCAAGAACTATAGATTCGTTATCAGCTGAAATATACGCTTCTTCACAGAACCTTATATTCAAACAGATGAAAGAAATGAACAGAGATCTTTCTAATAGAATGGTTCTGATTTCTAATGATGAAAATAAAAATATGGCTGGAATATGGTTTAATGGAATAGGAGCAAAGGGAAAACTTTATCAGAGTGGCTATGCTGAAGCAGATACTAAATTATATGGAGGACAGGTAGGAATAGATAAATATTTCACTGAAAAACTTCTATTGGGAGCTGTTGTTTCTGCTTCAAAAGCTGAAGCTGATTTTGATAAATATGCTGGTAAAGCTGAAAATACAAATGTTATGTTTTCTGGATATGGATTATATGAATTTAATAAAAAAGGTCTTTATACTTTAGGAAGAGCTGGAATAGGCTATACAGAAAGTAATATTGAAAGAGATATTTGGATAAATAATGACAGACTTCATTTAAAGACAGATCACAATAGTGTTACTTACTCTCTTTATGGAGAATTAGGATATAAATTTTCTGTAAGTGAAAAAATAAAAATAAATCCTTTTGCTGGCTTAATGTATGATCATGTAAGAAGAGGAAGCTTCAAAGAAGATTCCAGCAGTATATATGGTATTGAAGCTGACAGAAAAAATTATGAACAATTTTCTGGGGTAGCTGGAATAAGAGGAGAAGTTAAACTCGATAAAGTAAAAGTCTATGGAGGCGTTACTCAGGTAGTTTCTCTTTCAGAAGACAAACTTGATTTCAAAGCCAGATATGTAGGAGATACAAGCGGCAATGAATATAATATAACTGGAATAAAACTCAGTAAAAATACTACATGGATAAATCTAGGAGCAGAAGTAAAAATAAGCGAACAAACATCAATAAATGCTTCTTATGATATCTCAGTAGAAAGATCAAAAATTTCTGATAATATGATATCAATAGGATATAAATTCAGATTCTAAAAAAACAGAGGTGACTAAAGATTAATAGTCACCTCTATTTTTATTATTAAGCTTTCATTATTTTTACCAGTCTGCTTGTTCCAAGTCTATTTGCTCCAGCTTCTATAAATTTTTCAGCATCTTCAAAAGAACTTATCCCCCCAGCTGCCTTTATTTTTACATTCTTTCCTACATATTTTTTCATAAGAGAAACATCTTCCACTGTAGCACCAGAAGTAGAAAAACCTGTAGAAGTCTTGATATATTCAGCTCCTGATTCAGTTACTATCTCACACATTTTTATTTTTTCCTCTTCAGTAAGAAGACATGTTTCAATAATTACTTTTAATATTTTACCTTTACAAGCCTTGTGGATATCTTTTATCTCATTTAAAATAATATCATATTTTTTATCTTTCAAGTCTCCAATATTGATTACCATATCTATTTCATCAGCACCATTTTTTACTGCTTCCTCTGTTTCAAATACTTTTACAGCTGTTGTGCTGTATCCATTTGGAAACCCTATCACAGTACATATAGGAAGAGCTCCCTTTACATAGTCTTTAGCTCTTTTTACAAATGATGAAGGTATACATGCTGAAGCTGTTTCATATTTTATTCCATCATCAAGTATCTCTTTTATCTGCTCCCATGTAGATGTTTGAGCCAAAAGTGTATGATCAACTATTTTCAATATATCTTTTCTGTCCATTTTTTCTCCTATGATTATTTTAATTCTTCAAGTACAGATCTTCCTATTGTATTTTCAGGCATCACTATATCAAAGTTATCAGCAATAGTAGCTCCTATCACAGCAAAAGTATCTGCTGGCGGCAAAGCTCCTGCTTTTTTCATAGATGGTGAATATGCTATAAATGGAACTTTTTCTCTAGTATGATCAGTTCCTTTGAATGTAGGATCATTTCCATGATCAGCAGTTATTATTAAAAGATCATCTTCTTGAAGTTTTTCCAAAACTTTTCCTAAATTTACATCAAATTTTTCCAATTCCTCTGCATATCCCTTTGGATTTCTCCTGTGCCCCCACAGAGCATCAAAATCAACTAGATTTACAAAGCATAATCCAGTAAAATCTTTATCTAAAAGTTCCAGAGTCTGCTCCATCCCATGTACAGAACTCTTTGATTTATATGATTCTGTTATTCCTTCTCCATCAAAGATATCTCTGATTTTTCCAACAGATATCACATCAAATCCTCCTGCTTTCAACACATCTAAAGCAGTTTTCCCATATGGTTTCAGAGCATAGTCATGACGATTGCTTGTACGTTTAAATTCACCTTTTTTCATTCCTATATATGGTCTGGCTATTACTCTTCCTACTTTCCATTCATCTCTCATAGTAAGTTCTCTTGCTATTTCACAAAATTTGTATAGAGTATCAAGTCCCATAGTTTCTTCATTGCCGCATATCTGAAGCACAGAGTCAGCACTTGTATATACAATAACATCTCCTGTAGCTATCTCATGTTCTCCATATTCTTCCAGTATTTCTGTTCCGCTGGCTGATTTGTTTCCTACTATTTTACGCCCAAATCTTTTCTCCAGCTCATCTATCAATTCTTTTGGAAATCCTGTTTCTGTAAATGTTTTAAAAGGAGTTTTTATCTCCAGCCCCATCATTTCCCAATGCCCTGTCATAGTATCTTTTCCTACACTTGTCTCTTTAAGTTCTCCATAATAGGCAAGAGGTTTTTCTGCTGCTTTCACATTTTTCATTGGATGAAGATTAGCAAGTCCTAATTTTTGAAGATTTGGTATGTTAAACTTTTCCACCGAATCAGCTATGTGTCCTAATGTATCTGCTCCAGTATCTCCATATTTTCCAGCATCTTCCATAGCTCCTATTCCTAAAGAATCTATAACTATGGTAAATATTCTCTTATATTTTCTCATAAGTATTACCTCCGTTGAATCAACAGAAAGTTTCAAGAGCCACTTTCATCATATTTACAAAAGATGATTGTCTCTCTTCTGATGTAGTCTCCTGTTTAGTTACAAAAGAATCTGATATAGTCAGAAGACATGCAGCATTTTTTCCTAAAACTGCTGCATTATGGAAAAGTGCAAAACTTTCCATCTCTACACATGTACATCCATGTTTAGCATAGAGCTCCTTGTATCCGTCTACATTACTTTCTCTATAAAAGACATCACTTGAATGTATTTTGTCCAGATGTACTTTTACACCTAATCTTTCTGCTGTTTCCAATATTTTTTTATTTAATTGAGCACTTGGAAGAATTGTATCTCCTTCAAATCCATTTTGTGTATGTGCAAAAGTTGATTCACTCCATGCGCTGTCTGCAAGCACTACATCATATATATTCAATTTTTCTACATAAGATCCTGCTGATCCTACACGAATTATATTCTCCACTCCATAAACTGTATATAATTCATATGAATATATTCCAATAGATGGCATTCCCATTCCAGAAGCCATAACTGTTATTTCTTTTCCTTTGTACTCCCCAGTGAAAGCAAGCATATTTCTCACAGAGTTTACCTGCCTTACATTTGTTAAAAATGTCTCTGCTATAAATTTAGCTCTCAATGGATCTCCAGGCATCAATACATTTTTTGCAATATCTCCAGGTTTTGCTTGATTGTGTGGTGTAGACATAATTCTCCTCCTTATAAGTCATCACTTGTGAATGACATTGGTAAAAGTTCCTCTATATTTGTTACCATTTCTCTTTCTCTATTAGATAATACAATAGGAGTATCTCTATTTAAAAGCTCTACCAGTACCTGTCTACAGGCTCCGCATGGCGTTGCAAGGGTTTTCCCGCTGCTCACAATGGCAATAGCTTCTACATCCTCTTTTCTATATCCCTGTGAATATACTTGAAAGATAGCATTTCTCTCTGCACAGTTAGTCAGCCCATAGGAAGCATTCTCCACTTTGGCACCTATAAAATATT
>OGZY01000049.1_pt1 | contig 90449 bp, 96 predicted proteins | sample 1576911 | NCBI WGS metagenome assembly OGZY01 (sample SAMEA3541488, study PRJEB24748) | human gut metagenome | biome: human gut; feature: human-associated habitat; material: faeces | place: China | collected 2012 | reverse complement strand
ATTTCATAGTATAGGTCGTTCAACTTTTCCTGTCCACACTTATATACTAACACCAATGGCGCATTTGTGAGCCGGCTGGAGGACAGCGGTTCTGTATATGCCTATGAGCGCCGCTGGAAGGGCAGACGGCTTTTGGTTGCCTGCAGTTTTACGGACCAGACCGTTCCCTGTGATGCGACGGAGGAGTTTCCCGGCGCTAAGGAGCTGATTTGTAATTATGATGAGCATGTAAAGGGCGTTCTGAAGCCGTATGAAGCCCGGGTTATATTGGGGTGAATGGGCCGGGGAGGACTCTGCTTTTAACTGCAGCTCTGTCACCTGCTCCCCCACATGCTTAGTGGTATGGACATCAATCCACAGCAGTTCCGGCAGCGGTCCCCGGATGTTCATGGAATATTCCCTGGCACAGGCAAGGAGCTGGGGCACATAGGTGCGGGCCCGGCGGGAGGCCAGTATGCCCGGCTCCAGTTGTCATAAAGGAGCTGTATCATGAATTTTGAGGAATGTCACTGAAGAAAATATTCTGGAGGTTTGTATGGCCCTCCGTGGCGGCCCGGTGGATTTTTGCGCTGTATACCATGGTGGACGAGATGTTTGTGGCCAGGGGTGTATCGGAGATGGCTCTGTCCGCGGTGGCGGTCATTTTCCTGGGGCAGGGCAGGCGGCGGGAGGCCAATCAGGCCAACACCCAGAGCACGGCGGAGTATGTGAAGCATTATATTTTGTCACTTCTGCCTGTTTGCAGCTGTGGCTGTGGCTCTCTTTATTTCCGAAAAGCTGGAAGGACTCAGGCTTTACTCGGCGTCTGTATTCAGGATATTCAGCCTGCCATTCCTGGCGCTGGGATTTAACATTGTGGGGTCAGGATATTTTACGGCCATAGAACGGCCAAAGGAGTCACTGGTTATCTCCATGGGCAGAGGCATGATTATTATGGCGGCCGTATTAGCGGGCTGTATTGCGGTAATGGGAGGCGGGGGAATCTGGTGGGCGCCTGCTGTATCAGAGCTGTTGTGCCTGGTTGTGACTTTGTTTCTGGTATATTTGTATGAGTCCGGAGCGCTGTACCGCACCGGCCGGATTCAGATTCCAACGCCTGAGTTTTTTGTTTTCTATAATGGTGACAAACGTTTCCCAAAAAGAGAGAATTCTGAAACTTTCGGATGCATACCTTGAAAAGACCCAATATCCTATGCTAGAATTAAGTGTAAAGGTAATTAATATCAATCTGCCGTCAAACCACCCGATTCTAAAAAAATGGGGGCCGCTGTATGGGTATTCCTGGTTTATCCAGCAGATAAAGAATTATCTGATACAGGGAAAGAGCCGCGATGAGGCAATTATCAGCGCCATGTCCGACTGTGAGCAGAAGGGTTTTTTGGCGGAGTTTCTGAGAGAACATGGAACGGAGGCGGTGAATATGCTGTTTACGGAGTTCAATATGGAGGACGCCCTGGAAGTGCGTTATGAAGAGGGAAGAAACGAGGGAATCAGGGCTTTTATCCTGGATTATTTGGAGGATGGATAGACGGAGGAACAGGCTCTTGCGCGGCTGAAACAAAGGTTTTCCCTGAATCAGGGGGAGGCACAGAAGTATTTTGGCCTTTATAATACCAGGAAAAACCACCACAGTAATTAGTGCAGTCCCGGATTAGCCCAGGACAAAAACATAAAGAAATATATGTAGGGATACTGAGAGATAGGGGAATACATATCCCCAGGGAGTGCCGCGCAACGGCATGAATCTGCTGCAGGCAAAGAGCCGTGACAAGACAAAACGTATCAGGAACGTGATACCGCGGGGCCGTGCGCTGTACACTCAGCGGCAGGGCCTTTTTTGCATACCCCGGAGGTGAATTATAATTAGGGTGAATGAAATAATTGCCCTTTGCCTCCGGATATGGTACCATGTCATGGTATGAGAACAGAAAGAGGAACGAAAAATGGGAAAACTGTACGGAATCGGCGTAGGACCGGGGGACCCGGAACTGCTGACTTTAAAAGCACACCGCGTTCTGAATGAGGCGGATGTGATTTTTTGTCCTGAAAAGGAGACTGGAGCAGGAAGCTTTGCCTTTGATATCATAAAGGGACTTTTGGAGAACACAGAGGCAAAAATCGTAAATCTGGTATATCCAATGCATTATCACGGCGCACAGCTGCGTGAAATGTGGAAGCAGAACGCGGGATGCATCGCAGAGCATTTAAGCGGGGAGCGCACCGGCGCCTTCATTACACTGGGAGACCCGGCGGTTTACAGCACGTTTATGTACACCCTGCCCTACATAGAGGCAGCAGGCGTGGAGGTGGAGGTAGTACCCGGCATTACATCCTTCTGCGCTGCAGCGGACTCCATGAAAATGCCTCTGGTGGCCTGGAATGAGGACCTGGTGGTGGCGCCAGTGCGCAAAAACAGCAGCGAGGATTTGGGAAGGGTGCTCAGGGAACACGACAATGTGGTTCTGATGAAGCCCTCCACTGACCCGGAGGCCCTGCTGCGGGCCCTGGAGGAGAACCACCTGGAGGACAGGTTTGTGCTGATTACCAAGACAGGCACAGGTGAGGAGCGTCTGGTGACTGACTTTGAGGACCTGAAACAGTATGATATACCTTATCTTTCCACGGTCATCATCAAGAAGCAGGGGAGGCAGTAATGATTCTATGTAAAGACCTGCATAAACAGTTCGGTGATGTGGAAGCGGTGAAGGGTGTTTCCATGGAGATTCCCGACGGGATGTTTTTGGGCCTGCTGGGCCCCAATGGAGCGGGAAAGACAACACTGATGCGGATGATGACCGGACTTCTGCCGCCTGATACAGGCACCGTGGCCTTTGACGGACAGGCCATGGACCGGAATGCCGTGGCTGTAAAGCAGGCCATTGGCGTAACCAGCCAGCATGTCAACCTGGACAAGGAATTGACTGTGGAAGAAAATATGGAGTTTGCGGGCCGCCTTTACCGGATGGGAAAGGCGGATATTGACGCGTCCGCGGACCGTCTCCTGTCCTTCCTTGGACTGGACAGCGTCCGAAAAAGGGTGACTCAGAACCTGTCAGGAGGAATGAAGCGTAAGCTGATGATTGCAAAGTCCCTGATTCATAATCCCAGATACTTATTTCTGGACGAGCCAACGGTAGGTATTGACCCCAATGCCCGCCGTGATATATGGGATTTCCTGCGCATGCAGCATAAGGAGGGAAAGACCATACTTCTGACCACCCATTATATCGAGGAGGCCCAGCATCTCTGCGATTATGTGATGCTCATTGACGGAGGAAAGATATTTAAGGAGGACACGCCAAAAGGACTGATTGATGAAATCGGACCATTTAAGGTGGAGTACGAAGACGGAGACAGGATGAAGGCTGAGTTCTTTCAGGACCTGCCCGCGGCCAAGGCCAGGGCCGGGGGGATTGACGCGCTGTGCAGCGTGCTTCCTTCCACACTGGAGGACGTATTTTTCCATTACACCAGCAAGGGGGTGGGAGGATGGAAATAACCACGATTTTGTGGCGGGAATGGCTGTTTCTTAAACGGAGGTTCTGGAGAGTCACATTTTCCCAGATGGTATCGCCGCTTTTGTATTTCGTGACCTTTGGGATGGGACTGGGCAGGGTGATGGAGATGGACGGAAAACCTTATCTCTACTACCTGATACCGGGACTTTTGGCCATGACCACCATGCGTAGCAGCTACACTTCGGTTTCCACCCGCATCAGCGTCATGCGTCTCCACGAAAAGAGCTTTGAGTGTTATCTGTATTCACCCACCCGGATGCATCTGCTGGCTATGGGACACATCCTTGCGGGAGCCCTCCGCGGCATGTATTCCGGCGTATTCATTGTACTGTTGGGAATCGTGTCAGGGGTCAGGCTGGCCATGAACGGGTGGCTGTTGACAGCCGTTATCCTGAATTCGCTGATTTTTTCCGCCCTGGGCTTTCTGGCGGCCATGATGATGGAAAGCCACTACGACATGAATAATTTTACGAATATTGTGATAACGCCCATGTCCTTCCTGTGCGGCACCTTCTTTTCCCTGGACGGCATACCGGAGGCCCTTAAGTGGGTGGTGAATATTATGCCGCTGACCCATACGACGCGTCTTATACGGGAAATTTCTTTTGGCGGCAGCGTCAGCCGGCTGTCCATGGCGGCGGCGGTGTTGTTCGCGGCGGCGCTTACCGGAGGCTGCGTGTGGGCATGTTACAGGGAAGCAAAAGCATAAAAACAGGAATTGTGGAAAGAACTATAATATTGAGGAAAATAGGTTGAAAACGAAAAAGAATGAACATGTGATAAAAGAGGTATATCCCGGCTCTATTGCGGAGGAGATGGAAATAGAACCAGGGGATATACTGGTTTCGATTAATAATGAAGTGATTGAGGATGTATTTGACTACAGGTATCTGATTAAGGATGAGTATATTGAGGTGGTCATAAGAAAACCGGACGGGGAAGAGTGGCTGCTGGAAATCGACAAGGAATATGACGATGACCTGGGGGTGGAGTTTGAAAACGGCCTGATGAGCGATTACCGTTCCTGCAGCAACAAATGCATCTTCTGCTTTATTGACCAGATGCCGCCGGGGATGCGGGAGACCTTGTATTTTAAGGATGACGATTCCAGGCTTTCTTTCCTGCAGGGAAATTACATTACCCTGACCAATATGAAGGAGAGGGACATAGAGAGAATCATCCGTATGCAGCTGGCCCCCATTAACATATCGGTACAGACTACCAACCCGCAGCTGCGGTGTAAAATGCTTCACAACCGTTTTGCGGGTGATAAGCTTAAGTATCTGCAAATGCTCTATGACGGCCATGTGGAAATGAACGGCCAGGTGGTCTGCTGCAAGAATGTAAACGACGGGGCGGAGCTTAAGAGGACCATTGAAGATTTATCTAAATATCTGCCGTTCTTAAGAAGTGTTTCCGTGGTTCCGGCAGGTATCACAAAATTCAGGGATGGATTGTTTCCCATTGAGTTATATACTAAGGAGGAAGCAGGCGCTGTCATTGATATGGTGGAAAGCCGCCAGCAGGAGTTTTATGACCAATACGGCCTTCATTTCATTCATGCCAGTGACGAGTGGTACATCACGGCGGGCAGGGATTTTCCTGAGGAAGAGCGTTATGACGGCTATATCCAGCTGGAGAACGGCGTGGGCATGATGCGTATGTTCATCAATGAATTCAATGAAGCCCTGGAGGATGTGGTCAGCGCGAGAGAGTATGAAGGGCTGGCTGAGACTGTTTCAAGGACGCTGACTATTGCCACGGGAAAGCTGACGTATTCCACCATCTGCGGCTTTGCGGAACAGCTGATGGCTGCATTCCCCCGTCTAACGGTTCATGTGTACTTTATAAGAAATGATTTCTTTGGGGAGACCATTACGGTATCCGGCCTCATAACAGGACAGGACCTGATAAGACAGTTAAAGGAACGGCAGGATGCGGGTGAGGATTTGGGAGAGGTACTGCAGATTCCTTCCAATATGCTGCGCGTGGGTGAACAGGTATTTTTAGATGATCTGACGGTCCAGGATGTGGAGCGGGAGCTGGGGATGAAGGTGGTGGCAGTGGAATCAGGAGGCAGGGAGTTCATTGACGCCATTTTGGATCCGGAATACAGAATGGAACGAAAGAATGATAATTTTGTGTATATCCGGGCCTATGACCGGAATAAGGAAACACAGTGACAGAGAACGGCCCGATATAGTTTAAAGCTATAGTTGCCCATAAAATTTACAAATTATCCCTTCTTTTTGTTTTGTGCTATGATTACTGCAATCAGGAATCATGACAAATCATAAATGATGACCAAGACTTATTTCAAAGAAGGGAACCAACAGATATGAAGACATCATCCTTGTTCAACCATAAAACCGTACTGTCCCTGGAGGTATTTCCTCCCAAGAGGACAGCGCCCGTTGACACGATTTACAATACGCTGGATGAGCTTAAGGGAATCACGCCTGATTTCATCAGCGTCACATATGGGGCGGGAGGCAGCGAGAACAGTCAGACAACGCTTAAGATTGCGTCTGCTATTAAGCATAAATACGGCATAGAGAGCGTGGCCCATATCCCGTGCCTGAACCTGACAAGGGAGGATGTCCTGTTGATTCTGGAACAGCTGAAGGAACAGAAAATAGAGAATATACTGGCCCTTCGGGGGGACCGCGTTCCGGACAGGGAGCCGGCAGGGGATTTCCGGTATGCGTCGGATTTGGTGGAGTTTATAAAGCTCCATGGGGATTTTAACATCATAGGCGCCTGCTACCCGGAAGGCCATCAGGAATCAGGCGGCCTGGTAAGGGATATGAAACACCTGAAGGACAAGGTGGACGCCGGCGTCAGCCAGCTCATCACCCAGCTTTTCTTTGACAACGAGTATTTTTACCGCTTCAGGGAACGGATGGATCTGGTGGGAATCCATGTTCCGGTGGAGGCCGGAATCATGCCGGTGGTCAACAAAAAGCAGATCGAGCGCATGGTATCCCTGTGCGGTGTCAAGCTGCCGAAAAAATTCATCTCCGTGATGGAGCGTTACGGGGATAACCCGATTGCCATGCGGGACGCGGGCATCGCCTATGCGGTGGACCAGATTGTGGACCTGGTGGCAGGCGGCGTGGACGGCATCCACCTGTACACCATGAACAATCCTTATATTGCTAACCGGATATACGAATCCGTATTCCGGCTGATGGCGTCTTAGCGCGTGGTTTGCTCTAAGGCTGTCCGCCAATCAGCCGGTTTAATTCCTCCAGATATTTCCTGGCAAACTGGCTGAGATGGATCCTGGGGTCCGCAATCCATCCGATGAGCATGTTATCCTCTGTTTCCAGAGGAACCGCCATGATGGAGTCGCCGTTCAGGTTGCGGTTTAAAATGCCGCTGCATATGGTATATCCGTTTAATCCGATGAGAAGATTGAACAGGGTGGCCCTGTCGCTGACATAAATTACTTTTTTTCTGGGTATGGTGCTGAGTATTTCCTCTGAGAAGTAAAAGGAGTTTTTTTCGCCTTGCTCAAAGGCCAGGAAGGGGTAATCCTCCAAATCCTCAATGGTAACGCGTTTCCTGGCTGACAGGGGATGGGATACGCTGATGAATACATGGGGGCTGGCCCGGAACAGGGGATGGAATACAAGACCGCTTTCTTTGAACAGCTTTTCCAGCACCTTCCGGTTAAAATCGTTGATATAAAGGATGCCCAGCTCACTCCTGTAATTCTTCACATCGTCGATAATCTCATAGGTGCGGGTCTCTCTCAGGGTGAATTCATATTCGTCCGTGCTCTGCCGGGATACCAGGTTGGCGAACGCATTGACGGCAAAGGCATAGTGCTGGGTGGATATGGAGCAGATACGCTTCACCGGTTTTTTGTTTGTGTAATGCTGTTCCAGCAGCTCGGCCTGCTCCAGCACCTGCCTGGCATAGGACAGGAATTCCATTCCCTGGGAGGACAGGGCAATACCCTTGGAGCTCCGGTTGAAGATGGATATGCCCATTTCCTTTTCCAGCTCCTTGACCGCGTTGGAAAGGCTGGGCTGGGTTATGAAAAGCTGCTTGGCCGCGTCGGAAATAGAGCCGCAGTTTACGATGGTTACAATATAGCGCAGTTGTTGTAGGGTCATGACAAATACCTCCATTGCATTTGATGCATGGAGGTATTTTAGCACGAAATGATATAGTTTGAAACTATGTCATTCCATATTTTGATGGTTTTTGCGGTATCATCCCGATTTCCGCCGGCCTGTATGTCCGCGGATTTAGGAACAGATGCCGCGAAAGGTCATGACGGTAAGGCGTCCGGCCTGGGACCGGACCCTCCCATGAGGAGATTTTATGGGAGAGGCGGAGTATTTCCGGGAGACGGCAAAGCTTGACACATGCCTGGGCAATGGCCTGCCGGATGTTTTCCATGGTGGCTGGTACGGATTGCGGGGTTATGGAAACAGCTGTATCGGAGAACAGCAGAACAGTCCTGTCCGGGACCATTCGGAATAAAAGTGCGGATTAAAAGTTTGTTAAAGTATGGGCCACCCCCCTTGTGTAATTCGGGCTTATCCAATATAATAGGCCGTAAACAGAGTTACATGAGGAGAAGACGGATTCCATGGACGGCGAATTCGGCGGCACTGCCCCGAAGCATAGACATTCGATACAATATACCACATAAGTGGGATGAGGCATGGCTTGCGCACAATTGGGTGCAGGCCGTGTCTTTTTGTTTTTTACCGGCATACCAATAATAGGGTGCGCCGGCCATGGATGTTATACCTGTCCGGACAGAAAGGAAGAAAATATGAAGACCGAAGCGAGAAAAATATTTATCATTAACTGTATGTATTTTACAATCCTGCTGCTGGCAGCCTTTGTCCTGCTGAAATACGGGCTGCCCATGGTGGCTCCCTTTGTCACCGCGTTCGTGATTGCGTATCTGTTAAGGAGGCCAATCTGTTTTGCGTCAGGCCGTCTGCGCATGAACAGGAGGGTTATGGCTATACTTATGGTGCTTCTGTTCTACAGTGCGGCGGGGCTGCTGTTTACCCTCCTCTGCGTCAAGATATTTTCTAACGGGAAATTGCTGGTGGCGAGCCTGCCCTCGGTTTACGCCAATTACGTGGAGCCGGTATTTACCGGAATTTTCAGCGGCATAGAACAGTCCCTTCTGCGCATGGATCCGTCTCTCCTTGGAACCTTAGAGGAGCTGGAAGGGCATTTTGTCCAGTCCGCGGGACAGATGGTATCAGGAATCTCCATGGAAGTCATGGGCTGGCTTTCCGGCTTCGCCTCATCTCTTCCCGGTATGTTTATCAATCTGCTGCTCATGGTCATTACCACCTTTTTCATTGCGGCTGATTATGAACTGCTGACCGGATTCTGCCTGCGCCAGCTGGGGGAACGGCCAAAGGAGGTTTTTATGGAGATACAGTCCTATGTGGCGGGCACCCTTTTTGTGTGCATACGCTCCTATGCCCTGATCATGACCATTACCTTTGTGGAACTGTCCATCGGCCTGACCCTGATTGGGGTGGAGAATTCTCTGGTCATCGCGTTTCTCATAGCTGTCTTTGACGTCCTTCCCGTGTTAGGGACAGGAGGAATCATGATACCGTGGACCGTCATCACCGCCCTTATGGGCAGCCACGGTCTGGCCCTGGGGCTTCTGGCGGTATATCTGGTGATAACGGTTGTACGCAATATTATAGAGCCTAAAATCGTAGGCAGCCAGATTGGCCTTCACCCGGTAGTGACGCTGGTGAGCATGTTTGTGGGAGTGCAGCTTCTGGGGGTACTGGGATTGTTTGGATTTCCCATTGGCCTGTCCCTGCTGCGCTACCTGAACGAGACAGGGGCCATCCGGCTGTTTAAGACCGCGTGAGGAGAATCGTAGCGGATATTCCATGAGGAAACAGATTTCCTTCCATCACATATTGCATCCCTGCCCTTATGCTTGGTATAATGGTAAAGATAAGCGGGGGAGGAAGGAATCGGTTATGACTGAGAAAGAACGGATGTTGTCAGAAACGCTTTATATTCCACAGGATGAGGAGCTTGCGGCGGACTGCGCCAGATCCAGGCGGCTGGTTCGGCTGATTAATGGGACCACGGAAGAACAGGCGGAGTACAGGGTGCAGCTTTTTAAGGAGCTGTTTGCCAGGACAAGGGAAAATTTATGGGTGGGAGGAAATACTGTCATCAATCCCGGAGTCACCATTGGGGACAATGTGATTATTGGTTCGGGGTCCGTGGTTACGAAGGACATTCCATCCGGCGTCATTGCGGCCGGTAATCCCTGCCGTGTCCTCCGTCCTGTCACAGAGGAGGATACCAGGTACTGGGAGGAGCTTGAAAGAGAATATCGGAGAAGCAGAGGAGAGTAAGGCATGGAACAGGAAGAACGGAAGCACCAGCGCCGTGTGCGGTACAGGGGAACCCATCCCAAACGTTACGAGGAAAAATACAAGGAGCTCCAGCCGGAAAAGTACCCGGAAACCGTGGCAAAGGTCATCCAGAAGGGAAGTACCCCGGTGGGTATGCATATCCCTATCATGGTAAATGAGATACTGGATTTTCTACAGATACAGCCGGGTCAGACCGGTCTGGACGCCACTCTGGGATACGGGGGCCATACCGGCAGGATGCTGGAGCGCCTGGAGTCAAAGGGGCATATCTACGCTCTGGATGTGGATTCCATTGAGATGGAAAAGACCAGGAAGCGGCTTGAAAATAAGGGCTATGGGCCGGAGATACTTACCATCCGGAAGCTGAACTTTGCCAATATAGACCAGATAGTCCGGGAATCGGGGCCCCTGGATTTTGTGCTGGCGGATTTGGGCGTGTCATCCATGCAGATTGATAATCCGTCCAGAGGTTTTTCGTTTAAGAAAGAAGGGCCCCTGGATCTGCGTCTGGACCCGCTTAAAGGGGAGCCTGCATCTGAGCGGCTTAAAGGTCTGACCCGGGAGGAATTAACAGGCATGCTCATAGAGAATTCCGACGAACCCTATGCGGAGGAGATTGCCCGCGCGGTTATGGGTGAAATCAAGCGGGGAAGGGAGGTTGCCACAACCACCAGGCTATATGAGATGATAGACAGGGCACTGGCGTTTATTCCGGAGGAAGAACGGAAGGAGGCAGTGAAGAAGTCCTGCCAGAGAACATTCCAGGCTCTGCGCATTGATGTGAACAGCGAGTTTGAGGTGTTGTATGAATTCCTGGACAAGCTTCCGGGCGTATTAAAGCCGGGAGGACGGGCAGCTATCCTGACCTTCCATTCCGGAGAGGACAGGATCGTGAAGAAATCATTTAAGGAAATGTACAGGGCGGGGCTTTACAGCCAGGTTGCCACGGATGTGATCCGCCCTACGGCAGAGGAGCGCAGGATGAACAGCCGCGCTCATTCCACGAAAATGCGGTGGGCCGTTAAGGCGTGACATAGCACGAATGCAGGGAGGTATCATAATGAAAGCATTATTTATAGGGGGAACAGGAACCATCAGCACGGCCGTGACAGAGCTGGCCAGGGAGAGAGGCTGGGAGGTTGCCCTTCTCAACCGGGGCTCCAAACCGGTGCCGGAGGGAATGGAATCCATTGTTGCGGACATTCACGACGAGGAAGCGGTGGCCCGCATAGTGGAGGGCAGGACATATGACGTGGTGGCCCAGTTCATTGCGTATGGGGCGGAGGATGTGGAACGTGACATACGGCTCTTTCAGGGAAGGACGAGGCAATATATTTTCATCAGCAGCGCGTCCGCGTACCAGAAACCCATGGCAGGCTGTCCCATAACGGAGAGCACGCCTTTAATCAATCCCTATTGGGAATATTCCCGCAAAAAGATTGACGCGGAGGAGGTGCTGACGGCAGCGTACCGCAGGAACGGATTCCCTGTCACGATTGTGCGCCCCAGCCATACATATGATGGCAAAAAGCCGCCGGTGGCCATCCATGGTGATAAGGGAAACTGGCAGATATTAAAGCGGATACTGGAGGGAAAGCCAATCATCATACCAGGGGACGGCACCTCCTTGTGGACCCTGACCCATTCCACTGATTTTGCCAGGGGGTATGTGGGCCTTATGGGCAATCCCCATGCCATAGGCAATGCCTACCATATTACCAGCGATGAGTCCATGACATGGAACCAGATTTATGAAACGCTGGCAGAGGCATTGGACAGGCCTCTTAACGCCCTTCATGTGGCGTCTGATTTTCTGGCAGAGCATGGAAAGGAATACGATTTTGAAGGCCAGCTTCTGGGGGATAAGGCGTGTACGGTCCTGTTTGACAATACGAAAATCAAGAGGGCGGTGCCTGATTTTGTATGCAGGGTATCCATGGCAGAGGGGATTAGAAGCTCGGTCCGCTATATGATGGACCATCCGGAGAGTCAGACCCCGGACTCTCAGTTTGATGCGTGGTGTGACCGGATAGCAGGGGCATGGAAGGCTGCGGACGAGGCATTTGGAAAATAGGGATTGATTGGGAAACAGTCGGATGTATCGGCAGGAAAAGCGGATAAACGGCAGGAGGTCCGGGATAAATGGACGGGTGTACATGGTGTCTGTGCAATGAAAAAATGAAGAAATACCACGATGAAGAATGGGGTGTCCCTCTGCATGATGACCACAGGCAGTTTGAGTTTCTTATAATGGAAGTCATGCAGTGCGGGCTGAACTGGAACATGATGATACAGAAGCGGGAAATCTTCCGCCAGTGTTTTGACGGGTTTGATTACGACCGGATTGCGGTGTATACAGAGGCGGATATTGAACGGATTCTGTCCTGTGAAGGAATGATTAAATCCCGCAGAAAGGTAGAGGCTGTCATTCATAATGCCAGGTGTTTTCAGAAGGTCAGGGAGGAATACGGCTCATTCAGTTCGTACATATGGAGCTTTTCCAGGGGAAAAACCATTCTTTATGCAGGCCATCAAAAGGGAAACATTCCGGCCTGTAACGCCTTGTCCCGGCAGGTCAGCCAGGAGTTAAGGAAACGTGGATTTAAGTATCTGGGGCCGATAACGGTTTACTCTCATCTCCAGGCCTGCGGCGTGATTAATGACCATGTGGAGGGATGTTTCCGGTATCGTGACATTGTGGAGCATTATCCCACCGTGAAGAAGCGGGAAAAGGAGTAGGATGCATATATAACAGTTATCTGTAATGTGGCGATAAAAGGGATTCCGGGCTCTGGGGCCGGGAATCCTTTTTGCTTGTCCGCGTTGGCTTTTGCGGTCTCCGGCCGGAAGTATTCCTCTTACACATGCGACAGAAAAGCTTTAACTGAAATTAAGAAAGACGAAAAGAACAAAGACGAAAAGAACAAAGACCGCGTGCGCGCTACCATAGAATTATCAGAGGTGCCAGTACACTTGATGGCCAGTACGCTGGCGCCGCGTGAAGCGAGAAGGAGACTATTATGAAAATGAGATGGCGTGTGGCGGCGGACAGGCGTACCCTTATCTGTTCTGGGAAGGAGAGGACCGCACAGAGTATGACATGACTAAGGGGTTCGTGGTTCCGGGAAGTGAAACAGAGTCATTTCTCAGGGAAAAGCTGGAGTTTTTGGGGCCGAAATAAAAGGAGCGTGAGGAATTCATCCAATACTGGCTGCCCGGAATGAAGGGCAGTCCTTACAACCTGATTACATTCCAGAAGGAAGCCTATGAGGAGACGGCCAGACTTCATATTTCGCCAAAACCGGACAGCATCCTCCGGGTATTCATGGTATACACACCGCTGGCTCAGCCCGTCCAGGTGGAGGAACCGGAGTTAAATGCGTTTGAGAGGAAGGGCTTCACTGCGGTGGAGCGGGGAGGAAAGGAGATTTTGGCAGAATGGTAGTAAAACCTGTTGTCACTATAAGAAAACCGGATATCCCGCCGGGGCTGACATACAGTCCTGTCCTGAACTGCTTAAAAGAGTGCCGGACATTGCATATGCGGTTTTGGACCGTTCCGGCACCCAGGCGTGTTACAGGGCATTTCAGGATATCTGAAATGTGCGCATGACAGTGTACTGTACGTATGACAGGCCTTGCGGCTCCCATGACAGCCGCAGGGCAGAGCGGCAGTACCTATTGACTTTTAAAATGAGCCGTAGTATACTTGTCCCAACAATGAAAAGGGGTGCTGGAGTGGAATCCGGCTGAGATGGAATATGTTCTGAACCCTGATACCTGATCTGGATAATGCCAGCGTAGGAAGCCTGCAGAAGATGTAAGTTTTTGTGAGTTTTATCCCGCCCGTAATATCCGGACGGGATTTTTTGATCCATATGATTTGAAGAGAAAAGGAGAAACAATATGAACGCAAGCGTAGCAATCCAGTCACTTCCAAAGGCAGCTGATGATGAGGAATTAATCCGTATCGTGGACCAGGTCATTGATTACATCAAGAGCACGGGGTTAAACTATTATGTAGGTCCCTTTGAGACAACCATTGAAGGGGATTATGACCAGCTGATGGATATTGTAAAAGAGTGCCAGTATATTGCGGTCAGGGCGGGCGCCCCCTCTGTGGCCGCATATATTAAGGTTTCTTACCACCCCGAAGGAGATGTGCTTACCATTGAAAAGAAAGTTACCAAGCATCACCAGTAAACTGTGGTCTGTTTCCGCCATCCTGTCCATTCTCATCCTGTGGCAGCTTTCTGTATCCCTTGGACTGGTGGAGGGCTTCATGCTGCCTTCCCCGGTTCAGGTAGCCGGTGCATTTATGAAGGAATTCCCGTCCCTCATGGAGAATGCCAGGATTACACTGGCCGAGGCCGGGCTGGGGCTGGCTTTGGGAATTGCCGCGGGCTTTGGGGCCGCAGTGCTGATGGACCGGTTTGACAAGGCATACAAGGCTTTTTATCCCATCATTGTACTGACCCAGACCGTGCCGGCGGTTGCCATAGCGCCTCTTTTGGTGCTGTGGTTTGGCTATGAAATGACTCCAAAGGTCATACTCATTGTGATTACCACATTTTTCCCCATCACGGTGGGGATGCTGACCGGATTCAGGGCTGCTGACCCGGATGCGGTGAATCTGTTAAAGGCCATGGGAGCGGGCCGGTTCCAGATATTCCGCTATATCAAGCTGCCGGGAGCCATGGGCCAGTTTTTTTCCAGTCTCAGGATATCTGCCTCTTACGCGGTGGTGGGAGCCGTGATTTCTGAGTGGCTGGGTGGTTTTGGAGGACTGGGCGTATACATGACAAGGGTTAAGAAGGCATTTTCCTTTGATAAGATGTTCGCGGTCATTTTCCTCATATCGGCCATCAGCTTAATTCTGATGTGGGCCGTGGAACTGCTTCAGAAAAAATGTATGCCATGGGAAAATAGCCGAAAACATAAATAGAACGGGAAAACTATATCCGGCGTTTATAAGAGGAGAGATTGAAAATGAAACATAAATGTGCAAGTATGCTGCTGGCCTCCCTGTGCATGGGAGTACTTCTCACCGGGTGCGGCAAAGCCCCGGATTCAGGAGAGAATACCGCCTCTGTCCAGGCCGCGGAGGATACACGGAAAGAGAACGTAAATAGGGAAAGCGCAAGCCAGGAGGAAGAGGGGGCGAAGCAGGATGTAAGAAAGCTGACATTTGTCCTGGACTGGACGCCTAACACCAACCACACAGGCCTCTATGTTGCCCGTGAAAAGGGATATTTTAAGGATGCCGGTCTGGAGGTGGAGATTGTGCAGCCGCCGGAAAACGGGGCGGAGGTACTGGCAGCTTCCGGAAAGGCTCAGTTTGCAATGTCCTTCCAGGACAGCCTGGCGCCGGCATTTTCAGGGGATAATCCCCTTCCGGTAACCGCTGTGGCAGGTGTTATACAGCACAATACATCGGGCATTATTTCCAGAAGGGGTGAGGGAATGGACCGCCCAAGGGGACTGGAAGGGAAAAAGTATGCCACCTGGGACCTTCCTGTGGAAAAGGCGACCATTAAGGATGTGATGGAAGCGGACGGAGGGGATTTTGATAAGGTTGAACTGATTCCCAGCACAGTGACGGACGAGGTGACGGCTCTCAGGACAAAATCTGTGGATGCCATATGGATTTTCTATGCATGGGCAGGCGTAAAGACAGAGCTGGAAGGTCTGGAGACAGATTACTTTGCCTTTGCGGATTTGGATTCTGTATTTGATTTTTATACGCCGGTCATCATAGCCAACAATACATTTCTGGCGGAAGAGCCGGAGACAGCCAGGGCATTTCTGGACGCGGTCAGCAGGGGATACGAGTTCGCCATAGAACATCCTCAGGAGGCAGGGGACATCCTGTGCAGGGCCGCGCCGGAGCTGGACCCGGAACTGGTAAAGGCCAGCCAGGAATACCTGGCGGACAAGTATCAGGCGGATGCGCCAAAATGGGGATACATTGACCAGAAGCGCTGGGATGCATATTACGCATGGCTGAATGAGAAAGGTCTTACGGAGACGCCCATTGAGGCGGGAACAGGATTTTCCAACGAATACCTGCCGTAAGGCCGGCAACGGCAGTGCTGTGCCAGGAGGAGAACATGGAGCAACTAAAGGTAGAGGGAATTTCAAAATCCTTTGACGGGGAGCGGGTGCTGGAGGATATATCCATCGCCCTGAACAAGGGGGAACTGGTGTCGCTGCTGGGAATCAGCGGAGGCGGCAAGACCACTCTTTTTAATATTATCGCTGGGCTGTCAAGGCCGGATACAGGGCATGTCCTTCTGGACGGGGAGGACGTGACCGGGTGTCCGGGACGGGTGAGCTATATGCTGCAGAAGGACCTGCTCCTGCCCTACCGGACCATAGAGGATAATGTGGCCCTTCCTCTGATTGTAAAAGGAATGAAAAAGCGGGAGGCACGGGAGCTGGCATCCCCCTACTTCCGTCAGTTCGGCCTGGAGGGCACCCAGAAGAAATATCCGTCCCAGCTCTCCGGCGGCATGAGGCAGAGAGCGGCCTTGCTCCGCACGTATCTGTTTTCAGGCAGCGTGGCGCTGTTGGACGAACCCTTTTCCGCACTGGACATGATGACCAAGAAATCCGTCCATGACTGGTATCTGAAGGTGATGGATGAGATCCATCTGTCCACCCTGTTTATTACCCACGACATTGACGAGGCCATATTGCTGTCCGACCGGATATACCTGCTGACAGGCAGGCCCGGAAGGATAACAGAGGAACTCATCATAGAGGAGACAAAGCCCAGGGACAGGGATTTCGGCCTTACGGCAGAATTTCTGGAATATAAGAGGCATATACTGAAACATCTTGAAAGGACAGTCTGAAGGAGCCATGACAGTGGTTCCTTATTTTATTTTCGGCATTATGATTCCGGCATAATTATTTCCGGGTTTTACGATGAGGTTGACGGGGACAGGGAAAGAATATTATAATTAATATATTCCAATGAAAAGCCGGGTGCGGAAAAGAGGCAGCCATAAAAAGCAGAAGGAGACAAACGCCATGATTCTATATTTTTCAGGAACAGGAAATAGTGAATACACCGCGAAAAGAATCGGAGAAGAGATAAACGACGAAATCATGAATCTGGGAGAGAAAATACGCAGCCGCGACTTTTCCGGCATACACTCAGATACCCCGTGGGTCGTGGCCGCCCCCACCTACGCGTGGAGAATCCCCCGCATCCTGCAGGAATGGCTGGAAAAAACAGAATTAACCGGAAACAAAAACATATATTTCGTAATGACCTGCGGCGGAAACATTGGAAACGCGGGCAGATATCTGAAAAAGCTAACCGACGCCAAGGGCCTCAGCTATCAGGGCTGCGCCCAGATAATCATGCCCGAAAACTACATTGCGATGTTCACCACCCCCACCCGGGAAGAAGCTGCCGGGATAATCCGCCGGTCCCAAAGCGCAATCGACAAAGCCGCCCGGCAAATCAAACTCAACAGGCCGTTCCCCCAGGTTCCCGTAACACGAAAGGACAAGATCAACAGCGGGATTGTAAACGACATTTTTTACCCAATGTTCGTTCACGCCAAAAAGTTCCGGGCGACCGGCGCCTGCATATCCTGCGGAAAATGCGCCAACAACTGCCCCTTAAACAATATCCGCCTGAAAAACGGCTTCCCCGTCTGGGGCAGAAGCTGCACCCACTGCATGGCATGCATCAACCGCTGTCCAAGCCAGGCCATCGAATACGGAAAACACACCCAAAACCTTCCGCGCTACACCTGTCCACAAAGCAGAGGTTAAACCATTGGTTTAGCCCCTGCTTTGCCATTTGAATCCATGGCGCCTTTTTCACGGCGTCAATCTCCGGTAAGTTCCCCGGCACCTTACAAATCTAATTTCAAATCCCCATCCTTAATCCATCCCATCCTGCGCAGCACCTCCCCAAACACAAAGGTCAGCACACCGGGAAGCAGGAAGCACACCAGAAGGATGCCCACCCACATCCGGGTTCCGCCGCCCATGGCCGTATATACGCCGATGGGGCCCACCAGACCGCAGGTGCCCATGCCGGCCCCGGCCGGGATGTTTTCCAGGCGGAAGACCATGGTGGCGATGGGGCCGGTAATCATGGACGCCAGTGTGGGCGGTATCCAGATACGGGGATTCAGCACAATGTTGCCCATCTGCAGCATGCTGGTGCCCAGGCCCTGGGCCATCAGACCGCCGACTTTATTTTCGCGGTAGCTCATGACGGCAAATCCAATCATCTGGGCGCAGCAGCCGGCTGTGGCGGCGCCTCCGGCCAGTCCGTCCAGGGACAGGGCAATACAGATAGCAGCGCTGCTGATGGGAAGGGTCAGGGCAATGCCGATAAGGACTGACACCAGGATTCCCATGATGAAGGGCTGCATTTCCGTGGCAGTCTTTACCAGGTTTCCGAACCAGTTCATGAATTGGGCCACGCCGGGCCCCACGAACTGGGCCACCAGCACACCGGAGATAATGGTGATGCCGGGCGTCACGATGATGTCCAGACGTGTTTCCCTGGATACAATCTTACCCAATTCCGCAGCCACGATGGTGGCGACCAGGGCGCCCACAGGACCACCCAGGGCATTGCCCGCGATACCTACCGTGGCAGCGGAAAACAGCACCAGCTGAGGCGCCTTTAAGGCGTGGGCAATGGCGATGCCCAGGGCCGCGCCGGTAGCGCTTTTGGCGTAGTCGGCAATGACGTTGAAAATTTCTATCTGGAGCTGCCGGCCCAGGGTACCGAAGATGGTGCCGATGAGAAGGGATGCAAACAGGCCGAAGGCCATGGCCCCCAGAGCGTCAATCAGATAGGTCCGCACCGTGATGTTAACATTTTTCCGTTTCAGGAATTCTTTCACACTTGATTTTGCCATACTCATATTCTCCCTTTTCCGGGCTGAGGGGTGTATCGGAATTTATACGCTCCGGAGCCTTTATTTTGTTAGGGATTTTATCACATATTCATAAAAATGCAAGGTTTTTGACTAAAATTGCAGATTTCGTTAAAATATTAACAGATTGCAAAATGATATTATGTGGGATATAATGGTATGAACAGGGAATATTAACCTGGAAATGAGGTGAACGGTATCGAATTCCAGATTTTATATACACTGCAGGAACTTCACACGCCTTTGGTAGACGGGCTTATGGTGTTCATAACCTCTCTGGGCGACCACGGATGGTTCTGGCTCCTTATGGGTGTCCTGCTTTTTTCATTTCCCAGGACCAGGCTTTTAGGCGGATGTATGCTGATATCCATAGCAGCCGGATTTCTTTTGGGCAATGTACTGCTTAAGAATATGGCAGCCAGGCAGCGCCCATGCTGGCTGGACCCTTCCGTGGAGTTGCTGGTCCGTGTCCCCAAGGATTTCTCCTTCCCTTCAGGGCATTCCCTGGTGAGCTTTGAGGGAGCGGTCTGCATCTTCCTTTTTAACAGAAAATGGGGGATTCCGGCCCTTATGCTGGCTGTGCTCATCGCGTTTTCCAGACTGTATCTCTTTGTACATTTTCCCACGGATGTGCTGGCGGGAATCATCATGGGAACCGTAATTGCGTGGTCCGTGGTGAGGACGGCTAAGAGGCGGACGGAAAAAGCGGACCGGGTGCCAGGGGATCCGTGATATGGCGGCAGGCTGATAAATAAAAATGACCATAGAATGACAGAATGAAAGACAGGTGGAAGTTATGTTGGAACGCGCTCCGGGAATTTTTGAAGTGGAGCTTCACAGCAATCAGAAAAGCATTGATGAGATTAAGATATTCCTCATTCCGGGAAAGGACGGGGAGAGAAGCCTGATGGTGGATGCCGGTTTTCGCAGCAGGACGTGTCTGCACGTCATGGAAGAGGCGCTGGGAAAACTGGGAATCACCTATGACAGGCTGGATATATTCCTTACCCACAAGCATCATGACCACTGCGGCCTGGCCAGCGAGTATGCGGCCAGAGGCGCAAGGCTGTTCATGAATCCGCAGGAAGACAGGCACTGTTACGACTGTCTGTACTATAATCACAGCCATGGTTCCTCGGAGGACCAGCCCCAGGTGCTGCAGAGCGTTGGGGTGACAGAGGAGGGGACACCGGAGATATGGAACATGTTCATGGAAGTGAACCAGAGGATTCGGGAGAACAGGGGATGGGAATTCGAGATTCCGGGATATCCATATACACCGGTAAATGAGGGACAGATTCTGAGCTATGGGGATTATGACCTGGAGACAGTTGGGCTTAAGGGGCATACCTACGGGCAGATGGGTCTGTATGACCGGAATCATAAGGTACTATTTTGCGCGGACCAGGTCATTGACGGCATTGTGCCCATTGTGGGTACCACCTATCCGGACGAGCACCTGCTTAAGGGGTATTTTGACTCCCTGGAAAGGCTGAAGCACCAGTACGGAGACTGCCTGATTCTTCCGGCTCACAAGGAGCCCATCCGGGATGTGAAGCGGGTGGTGGACCGGATTGTCTTTGCCTATCTGGACAAGACGGATTTAATCAAGCATATACTGGACCACGGCCATCACAGGATGACCACCAGGGAGGTGGCATGCCTGGCCTACGGTATAGACCATGTGCCCAGGGACCAGTCTGAGTTTATCAAGCTTAAGATGGTCATAAGCAAGACCTTTTCCTGTCTGGAATATCTGTATGATGAGGATTTTGCCATCCGCACTCTGGAGGGCGGGAGCTATTACTGGGAAGCGCCGTAAGGAAAAGCGCCGTAAGGAAAATAAAAAAATGCTTGCATATCTTCAGATATAGTGTATAGTAGAAGGTACAATAAAAACAGAAGCAGAGTAGGTATATGTGCGTTAAGTGCCGGCTGGACAGGGAGTTGTCAGCTGGACGAAAGAGGATTCCCAAGGGGAATCTGTCTGCGGTACATATACCGCATCCCGCTGCAACAGAGATAGATGGAGCGGCCTGTTTTATGTGCAGCCGGTTTACGCCGGCAAAAAGCGTGTATGGAAATCAATGATATAACACGCTCTCGCACAGGAAAGTCATGTCCGGGCATATAAATGTGCGTCGGATAGGTTTCCGGGGCCGTTTTTTGTATGCCAGGAAAAAAGGTTCCTGCACCTGCCATTGCATATCTCCGTTTGTAGTCCGTGAAATCTGCAAAGGAGGTAATGAATCATGAAGAAATTAGCAGAACTGTTTGGCAGTTCATCCCGGGAGCTTAAAAGCGTCCGGACCATCACTGTGTGCGCCATGCTGGCGGCAGCGGCAATCATCCTGGTGAATTTCCGCATTGAGCTGACTAACACCCAGAGAATCGGCTTTTCCGGCATACCCAACCAATTAGTGGCCTATCTGTTCGGACCCGCTGTCAGCTGTCTGTTCGCGGGGGCTCTGGACATTATCAAGTATCTCATAAAGCCGGTTGGCGCCTTCTTTCCTGGCCTGACGCTGGTAACCATGCTGGCCGGACTGATTTACGGGTTTTTCTTTTATAAGAAGCCGTTAAAGCTCACCAGGGTGCTGGCGGCCCACTTCCTGGTCTGTCTGGTGTGCAACGTGATTCTCAACACCCTGTGTCTCAGTATCCTGTACGGGCAGGCGTTCATGCTGCTTCTGCCTCCCCGTGTTATACAGAACATAGTGAAATGGCCCATTGATTCCTTCATCTTTTTCAATGTGGCCAAGATGCTGGAGATGTCCGGCGTGTTCCGGGCTGTCAGGGGAAGCAGGGCCGCCGTGCAGCGGTAGCGGTAGAAACGGATTAAAAGTTATTTATTTAACGGGTGAAGCATTTAACAAGTGCGGGAAAGGAAAGCCACAGATTGCCCTGTACTGTTTACAGCAAAATGCCCTCGGGATTCAGGTAAGAAACCTGTCCCGGGGGCATTTTGCTGTGAGGGGATCTGAGCGGGCCGGAACCGCCTCTGAGAATTGCCGGTCTGATCCGTTAATTTTGCGACGGGGTGTTTCGCAAAAAGTACACCGGCGCTGTTGCTTCGCCCGGACGGCTGTGCTATGATTGGGGCTGCAAAAAGAGATGAGAGCAGTTTAAAGGAGGAATCATGCCATGGCAGTTCATGTAATCGACGAGGCCAACCGTTGCCTGCAGTGTAAGAAACCCATGTGTCAGCAGGGATGCCCAATCCACACCCCCATACCCACGATGATCAAGGCCCTGAAAGAGGGGGGACTGGAGGAGGCGGGAGCCATGCTGTTTTCCAACAACCCCATGTCACTGGTGTGTTCCCTGGTATGCAATCATGAGCGGCAGTGTGAGGGCCACTGTGTTCTGGGAAGAAAGGGACAGCCGGTCCATGTGAGCAGCATAGAGAATTATATATCAGATACATGCCTGGAGCGTATTGACGTCCGGTGCCAGCCAAAGAACGGGAAAAAGGTGGCTGTCATCGGAGCGGGGCCCGCGGGAATCACAATTGCCATTCTGCTGACACAGAAAGGGTACAGTGTGACCATCTTTGACTCCAGGGACAAGATTGGCGGCGTATTGCAGTACGGCATACCGGAATTCCGTCTGCCAAAGGCAATTTTGGAGCGTTATAAGAAAAAGCTTCTGTCCATGGGAATCAGGATTCGTCCCAATACCACCATAGGGGGAGCCCTGGAAATCAAGGACCTGTTCCGGGACGGATATGAGAGCATCTTCATCGGCACCGGTGTATGGCGTCCAAAGAAGCTGGGAATCAAGGGAGAATCCCTGGGAAATGTGCATTTTGCCATTGATTACCTGGCCAATCCGGATGCCTACGACCTGGGAGACAGGGTGGCTGTCATCGGAGTGGGCAATTCCGCTATGGACGTGGCCAGGACCGTCATCCGAAAGGGTTCCCACCATGTGACCCTCTATGCCAGAGGGAACCACTCGGACGCCAGCCTTCACGAGACACAGTACGCCATGCTGGACGGAGCTAAATTCGAGTTTAACAGGAATGTTGTGGAAATCAATGACAACGGGCCTGTATTCCAGCAGATTCTGTATGATGAGGAAGGCAATGCTGCAGGGGTTTCCGATGAAAAAGAGCAGGTTTACGCTGATTCTGTTATTATCTCCATCAGCCAGGGGCCAAAGAGCAAGCTGGTCAATACCACAGAGGGGCTGAAGGCCACCAGAAACGGCCTTTTGGAGACGGACGAACAGGGGGAGACAACGGTGGAGGGAATCTTTGCCTCCGGCGATGTGGTTCTGGGAGCCAAGACAGTGGTGGAGGCAGTGGCCTATTCCAAGACGGTTGCAGATGCCATGGATGCCTATATGAAGAAAAAGGATATGAAAGAAAAAAATAAAAAAGACGAAAAAAGGACTGGCCGGCCGGGAATAGCCGTGGTAAAATAGGGATTGAAAACGTTTGCAAAGGAGAAGGGTCCATGAAACTGAATACAGGCATGAGATGCCATGATTTATGTCCAAAGATGGAAATGGAAAAGCTGTTTGCCCAGGTGAGGGAATATGATATCCGCCAGATCCAGCTGGCATTTGGAAAGTCCATCAGCGATTACGATTTTACCACAGGCCATTACAGCTCCGGATTTGCCCGGACCATTGCCAGGGAGCTGGAGAAGAACCAAATCCATGTGGCTGTGCTGGGCTGCTACATTAATCCCACAAACCCCATTGAATCCAGGCGTCAGGCAGAGGTGGCGCGTTTCATCGAACACATGAAATATGCCAGAATCATAGGGGCTGATATGGTGGGAACAGAGACCGGACGCCTGGACCCGGATTTTAGGGTCACAGAGGAATCCTATACGGAGGACGCTTACCGGCTGCTTCTTAAGAGTATGAGGGAAATCGTGGCTGCGGCCGAGAAACTGGGCGTTATCGTGGGGGTGGAGGGCGTATTTAACCACACGCTGTACAGCCCTGCCAGGATGAAGCGGTTTCTGGAGGACATTGATTCCCCCAATGTGGAGGTGATACTGGACGCCGTGAACCTGATCCACCCCCATCAGGTGGAGCCGGAGGCCCAGAAGCAAGTCATTGACAGGGCCTTTGCGTATTACGGCGACCGCATAGGGGCCCTTCATGTGAAGGATTTTGTCTTTGACGGTCAGGAACAGCTGTTCCGCCATGTGGGTGACGGTCTTTTCCGGTATGAACCCCTTATGAAGCATGTTAAGGAGAGAAAGCCCCATATTGCCATGCTGCTGGAGAATTCCAGCAGGGAGCGTTATCATGAGGATGTGAAGTTCCTTCAGCAGATTTACGACCGGGTGTAGAGGGAGGTATGGGGGCAGTCTGTCCGGGACAATAGGCCGTGAAACCGGCTAAAAGAGCTGCCAAGCCGGTTAAAAGAGAAGTGAGGTCAGTGGAAATCCAATACATAGAACACCCCAAAGCTGATAAGAAAGGCTTTGGGGTGTTCTATGTTTGGGATATTGCTTTCCGATCATCGGGCTCGGATAGAGTCAGGCATGAGCTCCCAACTTCCGCTTCATTTTCCGGAAGGTAAGAATGAACAGTGTTACCGTGGTGCACACTGCTATGGTATCGGCAATGGGTTCTGCCACGAACACGGCAAACACCTTGTTTTCAAAGATGTTAGGCAGAATGTAAATCAACGGTATCAGCAGGATGACCTTGCGCAGCAGGGCCAGAAACAGGGAGGTTTTGCTGTCGCCGATAGCGATAAAGGTCTGCTGGCATGCCAGCTGGGCGCCGAAGAGCAGGGACGCGGCCATATAGATGCGGATGGACCACTCGCTGAAGTCTGTCAGGGCGGCGTCGTGGGTAAAGATGCGGATATATACCATGGGCGCGAACATGGCCACGGCCCAGAGGACGGTGGAGTAGGTCAAACATGAGGTCAGAAGCAGCCGGAAGGTCCTGCTTACGCGGTCCAGCTTTTTGGCGCCGTAGTTAAAGCTGATAATAGGTTGTGCGCCTTGGGTCAGTCCCTGAAGGGGCAGGAGGGAGAACTGCATCACGCTTCCCATGATGGTCATGGCCCCCACTGCCACATCACCTCCGTACTTTAGGAGGGAGGTGTTAAAACAGATGTTCAGGATGCTTTCCGTGAACTGCATGACAAAGGGGGCGGCGCCCAGCGCAATGGCCGGCATGAGGATTTCCCTTTTAGGCCGCATGTAACAGGCGCGTATTTTCAGATAACTCTTATTTGATATGAGGAACAGGACAACCCAGACAGCGGAAATTCCCTGGGAGATGATGGTTGCCAGGGCAGCGCCCCGCACGCCCATATGGAACACAAACATGAGAATAGGGTCCAGGATGATGTTGCATATGGCTCCGATGAGCACGGTGTACATGCCTGTCTTGGCATATCCCTGGGCATTGATGAAGGCGTTGAGTCCCAGGGCCAGCTGTACGAAAATGGTTCCCAGGGAATAAATCTGCATGTAAGCCCACCCATACTCTATGGTATTGCCGCTGGCTCCGAACATCAGCAGGATGCTGCGGCCGAAGATGAGGAAGAAAGCAGTCAGGACAACGGCCACGGTTATAAGAGCAGTGGTACAGTTGCCCAGGATGTTTTCTGCTTCTTCCTTTCTGCCCTTGCCCAGCATAATGGATGCCCTGGGAGCGCCGCCCATGCTTACCAGGGCAGCAAAGGCGGAAATCGCCATGATAACCGGGAAGGTGACGCCCACGCCTGTAAGCGCATGGGCGCCTTCGCCGGGCAGATGGCCGATATACATACGGTCCACCATGTTATACAGCACGTTGATGATTTGGGCTGTAATGGCCGGCAGAGCCAACTGAAAAAGAAGTTTTCCCACGCTTCCCGTGCCCAGGTCCACCTCTTTTGCTTCTTTGTTCTTCTCCATATAATTCACAATCCTTTCGTATTTCAAAAATAGCCATTTAAATACTATATCTCGAAACATTGGGAAAGTCAACCAGATGGACGGATGGCAAAAAGCCTAAAAATGAATCCTGCCGGAGAGACAGGAACGGAATCTGTCGTGATTATATAAAATACACAAAAACAAGTGCGATAAAGTGGTGAAATAGTGGGATTTTGTGACCATGTGCATAAATATGTATTTTTATATTGACAGGAATGTCAGATGATACTATAATGCAGATAACAATACAAGTTGTAATAACAATATGTAATGATATGTAATAATAATCTTGCCAGGAGGTAACAGCATGAGAGACAAAATTGCCGGAGCCCTTTTCGGGATGGCTCTGGGCGACGCCATGGGCATGCCTGCGGAGTTGTGGGGGAGAAAGAGAGTGAAAGCCTTTTTCGGACGGATTGAGGGATTTTTGGACGGACCGGCTGAGAATGATGTGGCTTTTAATTATAAGAAGGGACAGTTCACCGATGATACGGGCCAGGCCCTGGTTCTGCTGGACTCCATTGCGTCCACTGACTATGAACCGGACACAAGGGACATTGCCCTTAGGATGTTAGCCTGGGCTGAAAAGGAGAATGCCTTTGAGAACAATATCCTGGGGCCCACCTCCAAGGTGGCTCTGGCGAATTTCAGGGACAACATCCAAGATTCCAGGATTACGGACAAGGCACTGTCCAACGGAAGCGCCATGAGGATTGCCCCCATCGGCTGCCTGTTCAGGCCGGAACAGAAGGAGGAAATTGCCAGGTATGTGTACCAGGTATCAAGAGCCACGCATACCAGCGATGTGACCATAGCCGGTGCGGCCATGATTGCGGAGGCAGTGAGCTCGGCCATGGTGAAGGATGACTTTGATGAGGTCATGGAGGATGTGTTTGGGATTGAGGAGCTTGGTTACGGCATGGGCTGCGAGACCTTCAGTCCAAAGCTGGGAGAGCGCTTGAAGATCGGCCTGGACATTGCCAAAGCCCACAGGGGGGATGATGAGGGATTCATCCGCAGGCTCTACGATGTGGTAGGCGCCGGGGTGGGGATTATTGAGTCCGTGCCGGCAGCCCTGTCCGTGGCATACTTTGCCCAGGACCCCAACCGGTCCTGCCTGCTCTGCGCCAACATGGCAGGCGACACAGACACCATTGGAGCCATGGCAACTGCTGTCTGCGGGGCATTTACAGGGCTTGGACAGATAAAACAGCAATACATTGAAACCCTGAGGCAGCAGAATGACGCTGACTTTGACCATTACATACAGATACTGGAAAAAGGAAGGGAGAGACTTGCATGAAAACCTTGGTGATAGGTGCAGCCATCATTGATATTATCATGAAGATAAAGCGCCTGCCTAAAAGCGGGGAGGACATTCTGTGCAGTGAAACCGTGTCAGCTGTGGGGGGATGTGCCTACAACGTGGCCGGTACGCTGCGGGGCTTTGACGCGGACCACGACCTTTTCGTGCCTGTGGGAAGGGGCATGTACGGGAATATGATTGCAGGCGATCTGGAAAAACTGGGATACCCCATCCTTATCAGGGAAGAAGAGTCGGACAATGGTTACTGCCTGTGTCTGGTGGAGGAGGATGGGGAGCGCACATTCATCACGGTCAAGGGCGCGGAAGGGTGCTTTAGGCCCTCCTGGTTTGAACAGCTGTCCCAGGATGCCTATGACAGCATCTATGTGGCCGGATACCAGGTGTGCGGTAACAGCGGCAGGGTCATATCCGGCTGGATGGAGGGCGCTAAGGACAGGATGAAGGAAAAACGCGTTTTCTTTGCCCCGGGGCCTGTTATAACCGACATTGACGGGGATGTGATGGAGCGCATCCTTTCAGTGGAGCCCATTCTCCATCTCAATGAGAAGGAAGCCTTTGATTACGCGAAGCAGCCGTCTGTGGAGGGCTGCCTGAGGTACCTGCACGGCCTGAACCATAACCTTGTGGTGGTCACCATGGGGGCATCCGGCACCATGTATTATGACGGCAGCGGGATAAAGACGGTTCCTGCCTGTAAGACCCGGGTAAAGGATACCATAGGGGCGGGAGACAGCCATGTGGCAGCCATGATTGCGGGGTATTCCAAGGGGCTGGATACGGAGCAATGTGTGAGACTGGCTAACCGGGTGGCATCGGAAATCGTAAGCATCCAGGGGCCGGTGATGACCAGGGAAATGTTTGAACAGCAGGATTTTGCGTCCTATATCCTGAATGGCTGCATATAACATACGAATGTGGAGGGGAAGTTTATATGAATAAGATAAAAGGGTTCTTTCGTGATTGGAGTATATTTGAAAAAGTCTGGCTGGTTTTTGTGTGCTCACTTATGACCGTTATATGGTTTATCAACGGGGATACGCCGTTCATGCTGGTCTTAAGCCTTACAGGCAGCCTGAACCTGGTTCTGGGAGCCAAGGGCAAGGTGGCGGGGCTTTACTTTGCCATCATCAACAGCGCCCTGTACGCGTACCAGTGCCTGGGAATCCCGCTGTACGGCGAGGTAATGTACAATGTTCTCTACAGCATACCGGTCAGCGCTGCGGCCATCTATCTGTGGAATAGGAACGCAACCAGCGACGGCGAGGTCCGGTTCCGCACCATGACGCCTAAGCTTATGGCAGGGGTGGCGGCGGCCACGGCCGTGGGAGTATGGGGATATTCAGAACTGTTAAAATACATGGGAGGTTCCTTTGTATTTATGGATTCACTGACCACCGTGGTTTCCGTTATAGCCAGTATGCTCTATCTGCTCCGTTATTCTGAGCAGTGGCTTATGTGGGTTATTGTCAACGCTCTGTCCATTATCATGTGGATTATGGTGTTTGTATCAGGGGACACCACGGCCCTGCTCATCATTGTGATGAAGACAGTGAATCTGCTGAATTCCCTCTATGGGTATATGAACTGGAGGAAAATATCGCAGAAAACAGCGAAGTAACCCCTTTTCTCTCTCAATAAGTTGAAAGAATGTCTCTCTCAGTATATAATGATAAAAACAGAAAAAGTGCGGATTGAGGTTATTATGAGAGAGAAATTAGCCAAATATGAGCAGATCAGGCAGGATATCATACATAAAATCGAGAGCATGGAATACAGGCCCAACCAGGTCATTCCATCGGAAAATGAGCTGTGCGCATCCTATGGGGTGAGCAGGATTACAGTCAGAAAGGCCATAGATGAGCTGGTTCATGAGGGACTGCTCTACCGAATCAGGGGAAAAGGAAGCTTTGTCAGGGACCATGCGTCGGAGGGACTGTCACGCATCTACAGCTTTACCGAAGCCATCCTCCACCAGGGAAAGACGCCGTCCAAAAGGCTGCTGTCCCTGAAGGCGGAGGAAGCCGACGCGGACATAAGGCGCAGGATGGGCTTAAAGGAGAGGGAGGAGGTCTACGTCATCAAGAGCATTTATTATGCGGACGGCAGGCCCTACTGTATCAATACCTCCATCCTTCCAAAGAAGCTGTTTCCCAAGCTGGAGTTATTTGACTTCAACCGCAACTCCCTGTATGAGGTGCTGAAATCCTTTTACCAGCTCTCCTTCACAAAGGCGCGGCAAGTTTTAAACGCCACGGTGGGGAGCAGCGAAATCTACGGATATCTGGAGACGGAGGAAAATCAGCCTTTGCTCAGAATCAACGCCACCTCCTTCTGTCTGTATCATGATAATGAGACGGTATTCGAGATATATGAGTCTTATATATTGACGGACATCCTCAGCTATTATGTGGAAAAATATAACACGTGAGAAGAACGTTGAAAAAAGATACTGCTTGCGATGGAAAAAGCGGTCCCTGGCTCTAAGGCAGGGGCCGCTTTTTGTGGAACAGGAGCAGAAGTCCCATGTAGCTGAAGCTCAGGAACAGAATCTGCACCGTTGTCATGATAAAGAGGGGAAGCTCTTTAAGCCAGACGCAGGCCTGTGAAAATGCCAGGTACACGCCGATGGAGACCAGCAGAAGGAGTACAGGCTTAACTATCATGTTGATGGTATCCCAGCAAAAGGGTACCAGACGCTTCACCGCAAGAAAGCTCATGAGGGCCAGAGCCAGTTCACTGACCAGCATGCCCCACAGGTATCCCAGAATTCCGTATCTGGGAATGGCAAAGAGCACAAACGCCAGCCGTATGACCATGGCAGTCACATTCTGGAAAAAGGTGGATGAAGTCCTGCCGAGGCCGTTTAAGATGCTGCCCATAGTAGTGGCCAGGTACATGAAGGGACACAGCCATGACAGGATGGTGATATATGTACCCGCGTTTTGGTCGTGGAATACGCTGACGCCCAGCTGGTTCCCAAAAATGGTGAATATGCCGATGCACAGCACGCCCATATAGCAGCTGTATCGCAGGGACATGGATATCATGGAGGAAATACGGGCCTCGTTGCCGTCGGCCTGGGCTTCCGCCACCGTGGGCAGCAGGAGCACGGCCATGGAGTTGGTGATGGCGGAGGGAAACAGAATGAACGGCAGGGCCATGCTGGTCAGGACGCCGTATACGGACAGGGCCTCGGAGTTGGTAAGGCCGGAGCTCATCAGCTTGTTGGGAATCCATATGGCTTCCGCGCTTCCCAGTACATTTAAAATCAGCCGGTTTCCCATAAGAGGAAGGGCTAGGGCCATAAGGGGAGCCGCGGTGGCGCCAAAGGAAAGGGGGATGGCAGGAGCGCGGCGGGAGTCCCCGTCTTTGCAGGGCGGAAAGAATCCGAGACAGAACACGGTGAACATGGCAGATGCCATCTCGCCAATCAGGTGCCCGTATACAGCCAGGCTTACGGTGATCTGGCGGCCTGATTCCAGCCAGATGCTGGCAATGAGGAACACGGCACCCATGCGTATGACCTGCTCCGCCACCTGGGAAAAGGCCGGGACACGGGCTTTCTGCATGCCGTAGTAGTAACCGTTGATACAGGCGTGGAGGGCCGCGAAGGGAACGGACACAGCCATCACCGGCAGATAGGGGGCGCATCTGGGCTCCAGCAGAAGCTTTTCTGCCAGGAAACCGGCATTTCCATAGATGCCCCAGGCCAGAAGGAAGGACATGCCCATGGCAATAACCAGACCCGTCCTGAATACAGCTCTGCCCCTGGTTTGGTTGGCAGCCACGTACTGCGACAGGGCGGTCTGGATGGAGCCTGCGCAGACAGCGAAACAAATGCTGAATATGGGGTGCACCATATTGTAAATACCCAGTCCCTCGGCGCCGATGGTCCTGGACATGAAGATTCGGTAGAAGAATCCCAGTATCCTGCATATGAATCCGGTGGAGGTCAGGAGTAAGGTTCCGGTGATGAAGGCCATTTTCCTGGGTGACAGACGCTTGGATACAGGGGAGGATGCGGTCAATGAGTGATTCATAAACGCTCCTGGAGATGGGAATTATTTAAAATATATGATAAATTCCAGGATGTAGAACCCATTGGACGGCAAAACGGTGGAACCGGGGCGGCTGAGGTCATTGCTGTAACCGCGTTTGGCCCATCCGTCTTTCACAGATTCTGTTTGCGTTTACCGCCGGGGTACTTTAAAGTACCCTTAAGAAATATGTCTCGGATATTCCTCCGGTCCTGTTCTGCTTGCTATTTGGCGGCCCATATGCTATAAAAAAATGGACAGAGCTTTATTGTATTTCTCCCGGAGGTGGGACATGCTGTTTGACAAGCGTTTTTCCTTAAAAACCGTATACTACAGGAGCTTCCTTCTTATGATAGTGATTCCCATTCTGCTGGTGTCGGTTATCTCCCTGACGTTGACCCGCTATATCATGGAACGGTCAGCCATTGCCAATATACGCAACGCCCAGGCCGGCATTGAGAGCAGCCTGTCCAAGGCCATACGGGATGTATCCCTCCAGCTGTCTCACCTGGTGTACGTGAACGGCGGGGAACTCATGGAGCTGGCGTCCGGCATGGACGCAGGCGACTGGCAGCAGCGCTATGATATGAGAAACCGTTTGAGCCAGGTGTTCCGGGTGGCTATGGTGCCGTCCCAGGATACCATATCAGCCATGTTCTATTTAAAAGACGGGGGTACCGTATATTTAAAGGATGAGGTTCGGATTCCAAAGGAGGCCATGGAGCAGGAAGCCTGGTACCGACAGGCCCTTGCAAAGCCCAACGTGGTCAGTGTGGGAGCATTTGACACTTCCAGACAGAACCTTACATATTCGCGTCTTAAGAGCGGTGAGTTTGTGCTGGCAGCCGCCTTCTCACCCGACTATCAGGCGGACCGGTCCGGGAAAATGGAGATGGTCAGCCTGCTTTCTGTTACCCATGTGGGAGAAATCATCCGCGGATTCAACCGGGATGAACAGCTGGGGACCACCTTTATCCTGGACAGCGGAGGAAACCTTATTTTTGCCGGGGACAGGTATCCGGAGGCCGGCCGGCTGCTGGAGGGCCTGGTCTCAAGGGAGGCGGGGGTCTACAAAACCGCCCTGGACGCCCAGGAAAACGGACACCGCCGGGGATACACCATGGTGGTGTCGGAGGTAGAGGAAAACGGCTGGAAGATAGTATCATGTGTAAGCACAGCCAGACTGACAGCCAGCTATAACCAGGTGACGCTGGCCTCCATCCTGGTCATCAGCCTTCTCTTTCTGCTGTTCTACCTGTTTTCACGCTACTTCCTGGGCCAGATTATCACCCCGCTCCACACGGTGGTGGAGGGCATGAAGGAGATGGAAGAGGGGAATCTTACGGTACATGTGGAGCCGGCAGGACAGAGCGAGATCCGGACCATGATACACTCCTTTAACCGCATGGTGCGGGAGCTGAGAGCGTCCATTGAGGAAAATGAACAGGTACAGCAAAAGAAGCATCAGGCGGAGGTCCGCGCCCTGCAGTCCCAGATCAATCCCCATTTTCTTGTAAACACCCTGAACTCCATCCGTTTTATGGCCCAGGTATCAAGGTTTGACGGCATCCGCAAAATGGCGGAAGCCCTCATCAAAATCCTGTCCTGCTCCTTTAGGGGAAGCATCAGCTTCTATACGGTCCGGGAGGAGCTGGATGTGCTGGACAGCTATATTTATCTGATGAAAATACGCTATTCCGATGGTTTTGAGGTGGATTACAGCATAGACGAAACCTGTATGGACTACAAGGTGCCCCGTCTGATCCTCCAGCCTATTGTGGAAAACTCCATTGTCCACGGACTGGCGGAAAAGGAAGACGACATCGGCCATCTCACCGTGAGCCTTAAGGCGTCCGGCGACAGCCTTATCTTTACCGTGGAGGACGACGGCCGGGGAATGACGGAAGAAGAAATCAGGCAGCTTTTAACCCCCAGGGAGAGGGCGGAAGGAGATAATACCAGCATAGGAGTGGAGAATGTCCTGAGCAGGCTGAAGCTGAACTTCGGTGACCGGTACGGAATCAGGATGGAGAGCCTGCCCGGCAAATATACAAAAACAATTCTCACAATACCGATCACGAACTAAAAGGCACGGCAGACAGGGTTATTTACACACGGGGAAGGAATAAAATGAAAAGGGTACTGATTGTTGACGATGAGAGTATAGTAAGAGTAACGCTGCGCTCCCTGACAGACTGGGAGTCCTGGGGATACACACTTGTAAAGGACTGCCTGGACGGCCTCCAGGCATTGGAATACATCAAAAACCACCCGGTAGAGCTTTTGATAACAGATATGAAGATGCCCGGCCTGGACGGTTTGGGCCTTATCAGACGGCTGAAAGAGGAAAACCTTCTGCCGGTGACCATCGTGCTTTCCGGGTACAATGAATTTGAGCTGGTGCGCGAAGCTTTCCGCCTGGGGGTGTATGACTACCTTCTGAAAAGCGACCTGAGCGCCCGGATGGTCGGCGGTATTCTGGAGAAGCTGAACCGTCAGTATTTCAGGGAATCAGAGCCAGCCATTCCCGCCGTGTCTCCCGGAGGGATAGAATTGCCAAAAGACGGCCTTTACGGCCTCGTCCTGTTCGAGGTGGCGGACTTTAAGCGCCAGTCCGTGCGCTTTGCGGACAACCTGGAGGAAGATATGGCAAAGCCAATGCTTGAGCTTGCCAGGCAGATACCCCGCATGGCCGCCAGGGCGGGGATCCGCAAGGTCTATCCGTCCCAATACCTCCTCCATTACAGGATAACTGACCCGGCCAGATATCCTTCGTCCATTGAGTCACTTGCCCGCCAGATACAAAAAGTATGGCATGACTACATGAATCTGGAGACAGCCGCCGCCATCAGCAGTATAGCGGATTACAGCAAAATCGACGATATACTGGGCCAGGCCATCCGTCTGCTGAAATGGTGCGCTCTGTCCGGGGAATACGCCGTATGCACGGCCTGGGACTTTGAAGCGCGCCTGAGTGCCATGGACCGTAAAAAAGAAGAGTGCCAGCCCTTCATGACCGCCCTGTTTTCAGGAGACAAGGTAGCGGCCATCCGGGAAAAGGAGCTCCTTTTGTCACTGTTAAACAACCTGTCCATGGAGGAGGCCGTGGAGGAGTGCCTGCACATCCTCTGCCAGCTTGCGGACCAGTTTCATCTCCACGAAACGGAATTCTCCGCCCTTTTCCCCGAACGTGTCAATTACTTTGAAAAGCTGTCCCGTCTGGGACGGGTAAAGGAGCTGGAGCTGTGGATGAACAACTATCTGCGCTGGGTATCCGATTATCTGGAAAACTGCCGGGAGGACAGGCAGGAGGATGTCATCCAAAGAGCCCGCCGTTTTATGGCGGACAACTATGCCAGCCCGGACATGACCCTAAAGAGCGCGGCTGACTACGTGGGTCTCAACGAAAAATATCTAAGCACCAAATTCACCAAAGAAACAGGCATGACCTTCAGCGCCTACCTGACAAGCATCCGCCTGGAGAGAGCCAAGCGGCTTATGGACACCACGGACCTGAAGATGTACGAAATCAGCGATCGCGTAGGTTACCGCAATGTAGAGCATTTCAACCGCATGTTCAAGAAAGCCTATTCCATCAGTCCCAGCGACTATAAACGCAATCCACGTTAAGCCAAATTCCCGTTAAGCCCAAGGAACAGACCCGCCCAACATCTGACAAAACATCAAGAAATCCAACCATTTTTCATAGAAAAGTTCCACCTTAACTGATAAAATGTGGATAGAATCAATAAGGAACAAGAAAGGGAGGACGTTTTTATGAGAAAGAAATTAGCGGTTTTGACCATGTGCGCGGCCCTGGCGGCAGGAAGCCTGTACGGATGCGCTCCTGAGGACGGGACGTCTGCATCCACTGCGGCGCCGGCCAATATCGAGGCCCAGGCAGAGTCAGAGAAGGAAGAGACAACAGCGGCGGCTTCCAACACGGAAGTGAATGAGGAGCTGAAAGGCGATCTGGTATTTGCCATCTGGGACAACAATCTGATGGATTACATTGACCAGAACGATATGGCCGGAAAATTCCAGGAGACATATCCCAACGTCAACATCGAGGTGGAGAAAATCAAGGATGACTCCGAGTATTGGAACGCCATGAAGATGCGCGCTTCTGCCAACCAGCTGCCGGATGTGATGTTCAACAAGCCATTTACCCTGTCCCGTTTTAAGGACTATCTCATTGACCTCTCCGGCCTGGACGCCACTAAAAACAATGAACTGGCGGCAGGCTATGCTCTGGACGGCAAGATACTGGGCATTCCCATGACAGCCGGTTATGAATATGTATATTACTGGAAAGATATGTTTGAGGAAGCAGGAGTGGAAGTGCCCACTACCTGGGACCAGTTAAAGGAAGTATCCAAGACACTTCAGGATTACTACGGCAAGGATAATCCTGATTTCATGGCCATTGCACTGGGTGCAAAGGATGAGTGGCCGGATTACCCGTTCATGGAGTTCATGCCTGCCCTGGAAGGCGGCAACGGCCAGAACTGGAATGACATGGCTAAGACCGACGCTCCCTTTGCGGCGGATACGGATATCGCAAAGGCATACCAGAAGGCATATGATCTGTTCACCTCGGGCGTGTTCGGAAAGGACCCGCTGGGCCTTGGCAGCGACCAGGCCACGGCTCTGTTTGCCCAGAAGCAGGCAGCCATCACGGCGCTGGGAGACTGGGGACTGCAGAACATTCAGAATGGTACGGACGACTACTCACAGCTGGGAACATTCTACCTTCCCGCCAGGAATACGGAGAGCGGTCCATTCCGGGTAATTGTACAGGGCGACTCCTTCATGGGAATTACCACCCACAGCAAGAATCCGGAAGCGGCAAAGGCGTTTGTGGAATGGTTCTACAGCGACGCATGGTATCCGGGATACATTAATTTCGTGACCAGCGCCTCCTCCATGACCAATTTCCCCAAGGAGAAGGACCCTGTTCTGGCAGAAGCGGACGCGGCACAGCCGGATATGGAATTAGTCATGTATGATGGAGGCGGCGATGACTTCCAGGCCATCCAGAATGAAACTGCCTTTGACTATAAGAAGCTGGGCGCTGAAATGTTCACAAAGGGCTTTGACCTCACAGCAAGGCTTGACGAGCTGAACACCAAGTGGGCTGCCGCAAGGCAGAAGCTGGGAATCCGTTAAAACCGGAAAACTGATTTGAATACATGACAGCAGAGGATGCGGTAATATGAGACCTGGAGCGGTGAAGCGCTCTGAATCGGGTCTGCTGCATCCTCTATTAAATGAGCCGCTAAGTGCTCATAACGAGGAGGAAAAAAACTGTGAGTTCCCTGGCAAGAAAGAAAAGAAATTTTATCATTGCAGCCCTGATTATCCCCACGGTGCTGTTAATCTGCTTTGTGGTGTTTCCGGCCATCGACCTGTTCAAGATGAGCTTTACCAATTGGGACGGAATCTCGCCGTCCAGTGATTTTATCTGGTTTGATAACTATAAGTCCATGTTCCACAATGTGGATCTGTGGCAGTCACTTAGGAATAATGCGGTGTACTTTGTGGTACACCTGTGCATGATACCGGTGGAGCTGGCATTTGCGGTCCTGCTTACTTCCAGGTTAAAGGCCGCCAAGTTCTACAAAACCATGGTATTTATGCCGTATATCATCAACGGTGTTGCGATTTCCTATGCTTTTTCTTATTTCTTTTCACCGGTCAACGGTGCGTTTGACGCGATTTTAAAGGCCCTTCATATGGGAATGCTGTCCGGTAAAGGATGGCTGTCCGCCCCCGGGATTGTGAATTTTGTGCTGTCCTTCGTGTCTCTGTGGCGGTTTTCCGGCTATCATGTGATTCTGTTCATGGCAGCCCTTCAGTCCCTTCCCCAGGATGTACAGGAGGCAGCCAGAGTAGACGGGGCCAACGCGTGGCAGATGTTTAAGTTTATCCAGATTCCCGCTATTATGCTGATGGTGGATTTTGTCCTGTTTGACAATATCAGGGGATCCCTCCAGGTATTTGACATCCCATTTGTTATGACCTCCGGCGGCCCGGGCTACGCGTCATCCACCTTCACCCTGTACACCATTGAGACCGCGTTTTCTTACAGTAATTTCGGCCTGGCATCCACCATGGCGGTGGCAATCATGGTGATGATTCTGGTGATTTACCTTGTGCAGAATAAGATAATCCATGGAATCGTGTTGAAAGGAGGTAAGTAATCATGGCAAAACGTGTGACAATCCAGCTGGTGAAACAGCTGATCTGCATGCTGATGGTGGCAGTGGTCCTGGCCCCTATTATCCTGGTGCTCTTTGCTTCCTTTAAGACAAAGGCGGACATGGTTAAGATTTCGCCGCTGCTGCTTCCGCCCCAAAGCAGGTTTACCCTGGAAAATTTTCAAAAGGTCCTGAGTAACAAATATATGCTGATCGGTTTTAAGAACACGGGCATCATCCTGGTGGTGAGCATATTCTTCAATGTAATGTTCGGAACCATTACTGCGTTTATCATTGAACGTTTTCAGTTCCGTTTTAAGGGCGCCATCGTTGTCCTGTTCTTTATCGGTATGCTGATTCCCAGCTTCGTGACTGAGATTGCCCGTTTTAAGGTCATCAACAGCCTGAATTTATACAATACCCTTGGGGCGCCCATCATCATATACGTGGCCTCGGATTTGATGCAGCTGTACATATACAGACAGTTCATATCCACGCTGCCCGTTTCCCTGGATGAGAGCGCGCTGCTTGACGGCTGCGGCTACTTCGGACTGTTTACCAGGATCATTTTCCCTCTGCTGGCGCCAGCCACCGCTACCGTGGTGATCATCAAGGCCATCAACATCATCAACGACATGTACATTCCTTACCTGTACATGCCCAAGAACAAGCTGCGTACCCTGACCACCTTCCTGATGGATTATGCCAATGCCCAGCACGGTTCCTGGCAGAGTCTGGCGGCGGGCATCATCATAGTCATGCTGCCAACCATCTTGATTTACTTATTTTTCCAGAGATACATCCTGGCAGGGATTGCGGCCGGGGCTGTTAAGGAATAAAATTTGATTTATGACAGGAGGACTAGACCCATGAAAGCAGAACTTAAATGGCTGGAGGATCCACGGATTTTCAGGATAAACCGGCTGGACGCACATTCGGACCATATGTATTACGGTTCAGAGGCTGAGATGGAGGCCGGCGAAAGCGGATTTTTGCAGAGCTTAAACGGCGCCTGGCGGTTTGCCTGGAGCCGTTGTCCGGGAGATCGCCCCGCGGATTTCTTTAAAGAGGGGTATGACACCGGGAAATGGGATCTGATTCAGGTACCCGGACATATGGAAATGCAGGGCTATGACAAAATCCACTACATCAATACCATGTACCCATGGGAGGGCCATGTGCAGCTGCGTCCGCCCCATATTGACTGGGAGTATAATCCGGTGGGAAGCTATGTGACGGAGTTTGACCTGGCGGACGGGTTAAAGGAAAAGCGGGTATGCATCTCCTTCCAGGGTGTGGAGGAAGCGTTCTATGTGTGGCTGAACGGTCAGTTTGTGGGGTATGCCGAGGATACCTTTACGCCCTCTGATTTTGACCTGACTCCATATATCCGGGAAAAGGGCAACCGTCTCTGCGTGGAGGTATATAAGCGAAGCTCGGCTGCCTGGCTGGAGGACCAGGACTTTTTCCGGTTCTCCGGCATTTTCAGGGACGTATTCCTGTATGCCAAGCCCAGGATCCATGTGGAGGACGTGTGGGCCCGGGCAGGGCTTAAGGAGGATTACAGTACCGGAGTATTTTCCCTGGACATGAAGATATCCCATGCGGAGACAGGTGAAAACGGCTTTCAACTGGAATGGGTGTTGTCTGACCGGGACGGGAAGAGGGCGGCAGGCGGCAGTGTGGAGGAAGATGCCTCAAGGGGCCATGCATACGCTGAGATACCCGGAGTCAGGCCATGGTCGTCCAGGGATCCTTATATGTACCGCCTCTTTCTTACCCTTCGGGATTCAGGGGGAAATGTGGTGGAAATGATTCCCATGGACATTGGGTTCCGCCGTTTTGAGATAAAGGACAAAATTATGCTTCTCAACGGGGAGCGCATCATTGTCAACGGTGTAAACCGCCATGAGTGGAACCCCAGGACGGGACGGTCTATCACGGAAGAGGATATGAGAAAGGATATAGAAATCCTGAAGCGCAGCCATATCAACGCGGTGCGCACCAGCCACTATCCCAACCAGAGCCTGTGGTACCGTCTCTGTGATGAGAACGGCATTTATGTCATGGATGAGACGAACCTGGAGAGCCACGGCTCCTGGCAGAAGATGGGGCAGTGCGAGCCGTCCTGGAATGTGCCGGGAAGCCTGCCGGAGTGGGAGGACTGCGTGGTGGACAGGGCCGTATCCATGCTGGAACGGGATAAGAACCACCCCTGCATACTGTGGTGGTCCTGCGGAAATGAATCCTATGCAGGAACCTGTATCCTGGCCATTAGCCGGTATTTTCATGAAAAGGATCCGTCCAGACTGGTGCACTACGAAGGCGTGTACTGGAACAGGGAATTCAATGAAATCAGCGATGTGGAGAGCCGCATGTACGCTCCGCCCCGGGAGGTGAGGGATTATCTGGAGCATGACCCCCAAAAGCCGTATCTCCTTTGCGAGTACATGCATGACATGGGCAATTCCATAGGCGGTATGGAGAGCTATATCAGCCTTCTGGATGAGTTCCCCATGTATCAGGGCGGTTTCATATGGGATTACATTGACCAGGCCATATACCGGAGAGATGTGGATGGCAGGGAAGTGCTGGGATACGGCGGCGATTTCGGGGACCGGCCCACGGACTATGCCTTCAGCGGCAACGGAATTGTATTCGCGGACCGCGCAGAGAAGCCTGCCATGCAGGAGGTGCGCTATTGGTACAGCACCAAAGAGGAACGGGAGGCATTTGACCGGGAGAACAGGGAGGCTGAAGCACTGGCACTGGAACAGACAGGGAGCTGGGATGCAGGGCAGACAGAGACAACAGCGCAAGACTTTGCGGCGGAACAAGATTTCACCGTAATCCACGGCGACGTTACCCTTGGTGTAAAGGGCGCGGGCTTCCATGTGATTTTTTCTTACTCGGAACACGGTATGGTCTCCCTGGTATACGATGGACTGGAGTGGATATACCGCCCTGGGATGCCTGCCTTCTGGAGGGCTTCTACGGAGAATGACAAGGGAAACGGATTCCCTGTAAAGAGCGCTGTCTGGTGCGGCGCCGACCAGTTTATCAGGTGCACGGGATGGCACACCCAGGAGAGCAGGTGCCAGGTGCGTATTACATATGATTATGCAGCCTGCACAGTACCGGAGACCCAGGTGAGTGTGAGCTATACAGTGGATGCCGCGGGGACTGTCCAGGTGCGCTGCCATTACCGAGGACAGAAAGGGCTGCCCCAGCTGCCTCTGTTCGGCCTGCGTTTCACCGTGCCCTTTGTGGCGGACAATGTCAGGTGGCAGGGGCGAAGCGGCGAAACATATCCTGATCGGAAAAAGGGCGGGGCCTTTGGCATCTGGGAAAGCCCCATTGAGAAACCGGATTATCTGGTGCCTCAGGAGTATGGATGCCATATGGATACTCACTGGGTTAAGCTGTATGGACCGGCGGGCGCAGCCACAGCGTTTGCGGGTGAATCCGGCATGGACGGCGGAAGGAGCCGCTGCCTGGAGATTGCCATGGAAGAAAGGCCGTTTCATTTTTCGGCCATCCCATATACGCCCCAGGAACTGGAGAGCGCTCTTCACCGGGAGGAGCTTCCCGCTCCGCGCCGGACCGTGGTCTCCGTTCTGGGCGCCATGCGGGGCGTGGGAGGCATTGACAGCTGGGGGTCGGATGTGGAACCGGCTTACCGTGTACCGACAGATGAGGATATTGAGTATGGATTTGTGATTCGCAGGGGATAAGGTATATAAATCGCGGTGCGGCCTTGACTGAAAGCAGGCTTGATTATTATAACCAAAAAAAGACTACCCATAATGGCTAGTCTCAATACGGCAGGAAGACCTTATGAGCTAGGATTACAGCTTCTTAAAGCCATATTGTGAGCAGGTATTAAGGATGCAGGACGCGGCAGAACGAATTTATGGTATGATTCGTCTGCCCTTTTATTGTATGAACGTATTATATCTGACAGGAGTGTTTAATTGTCTTTCTCAAGCCGGATTTGTAAAAAGCAGTGGCATCATCATCCCCTTTACTGTCCCTTCAGGCTTGAATCATCCGATTCATTATTGTTTAAGCGCACCATACTTCATATAATAACAGTAGTACCATATAGCAAGTATTCCTATTGAAATTGTAGGAATACTATGGTATAGTAAAAAGCGTAGATGAAGCTTTTAACTTTAGGACTACAGAAAGGCGGATTTTGATTATGAAGCAATTGATTTATCTGGATAATGCGGCCACCACAAAGACCAGGCCGGAGGTGGTGGAGTCCATGCTTCCATACTTTACGGAGTATTACGGCAACCCCTCCTCGGTCTACGACTTCTCCACTGAGAGTAAAAAGGCCGTAAACCATGCAAGAGAGACCATTGCCCGGTCCCTGGGTGCAAAGACCAATGAGATATATTTTACGGCCGGAGGCAGCGAGGCCGATAACTGGGCCCTGGTGGCCACGGCAGAGGCCTATGGAAATAAAGGGAAACACATTATCACCACCAAGATTGAACACCATGCCATCCTTCATACCTGCCAGTACCTGGAGAAAAGGGGATATGAGGTCACATATCTGGATGTGGATGAAAATGGAGTGGTTAAGCTGGATGAGCTTAAGAGGGCCATTCGGCCGGACACCATCCTCATATCAGTGATGTTTGCCAATAATGAGATCGGCACCATCGAGCCCATCAAGGAGATTGGGGCCATTGCCAGGGAACACGGGATTTTGTTCCACACCGATGCGGTACAGGCATTTGCCCATGTGCCCATTGATGTGGATGAGTACAATATTGACATGCTCAGTTCCAGCGGACATAAGCTGAACGGGCCCAAGGGAATTGGATTTCTCTATATCCGCACAGGTGTTAAGATTCGTTCCTTCATCCACGGAGGCGCCCAGGAGCGCAAGCGCCGTGCCGGAACAGAGAATGTGCCCGGCATAGTGGGATACGGCAAGGCAGTGGAGCTGGCCATGGCCAACATGGAGGAACGGGCTGCCAGGGAAACGAAACTGCGGGATTATCTGATGAAGCGGGTCATGGACGAGGTGCCCTTTACCAGGATTAACGGCTCACGTACCAGCCGCCTTCCGGGCAATGTGAATTTTGCTTTCCAGTTTATTGAAGGTGAATCCCTTCTCATCAAACTGGATATGGCGGGCATCTGCGGATCCAGCGGTTCAGCCTGCACTTCAGGGTCACTGGACCCATCCCATGTGCTTTTGGCCATCGGGCTGCCTCATGAGATTGCCCACGGCTCTCTCCGTCTTACCTTAAGCGGGGAGAACACAAAGGAAGAGATGGATTACGTGACGGAGCAGATTAAGGATATCGTGGGATACCTGCGCGGCATGTCGCCTTTGTATGAGGATTATATAAAGCACAATGACGGTGGGAAAAAATAATATGCGGGGAAAAGCCTGTATGAAAGATAAACTTGGAACGATTCAGGAGGAATATAGATGTACACAGAAAAAGTAATGGACCATTTTGAGCACCCCAGAAATGTGGGTGAGATAGAGAACCCCAGCGGAATGGGGACAGTGGGAAATCCCAAATGCGGCGATATTATGCGGATTTACCTGGATATTGATGAGAACCAGATTATCCGTGACGTGAAGTTCAAAACCTTTGGCTGCGGCGCTGCCGTGGCGACCAGCAGCATGGCCACGGAGCTGGTAAAGGGAAAGACGGTCCAGGAGGCCATGGCCGTTACCAATAAAGCAGTCATGGAAGCACTTGACGGACTGCCGCCTGTTAAGGTACACTGTTCTCTGTTGGCAGAGGAAGCAATCCATGCAGCTCTCTGGGATTATGCACAGAAAAACGGTATTACCATTGAGGGCTTGGAAAAACCCAAGGATAATATTGAAGAAGAGGAAGAAGAGGAGAACTATTGAGCAGGAAGGTAGTAGTAGGCATGTCAGGAGGAGTTGACTCCTCCGTGGCAGCCTGGCTGTTAAAGGAACAGGGTTACGATGTGATTGGCGTGACCATGCAGATTTGGCAGGACGAGGATGCTGAGGTTCAGGAGGCAGAGGGCGGATGCTGCGGTCTAAGCGCGGTGGATGACGCCAGAAGGGTTGCCATGGATCTGGGTATCCCTTATTATGTCATGAATTTCAAGGAAGAGTTCCGTAAAAACGTGATGGATTATTTTGCGGGTGAGTACGTGGAGGGAAGGACGCCCAACCCGTGTATTGCCTGCAACCGCCACGTGAAGTGGGAGTCACTGCTCAGGCGGAGCATGGCCATCGGGGCGGATTACATTGCCACAGGTCATTATGCGCAGATAGACAGCCTGCCGGGAGGGCGTTATTCCCTGAAGACCTCGGTGACCGCCGCAAAGGATCAGACATACGCTCTCTACAACCTGACCCAGGAACAGCTGTCCCATACCCTGATGCCTGTGGGAAGCTACCATAAGGAGGAGATACGGGACATGGCAGAGCGCCTGGGACTTCCGGTGGCACATAAACCGGACAGCCAGGAGATATGCTTTATCCCGGACCACGATTACGCGTCATTTATTGAGGAATACACGGGCAGGGAGCTGCCGCCGGGAAACTTCGTGGACCTGGACGGCAATGTCCTGGGCCGTCATAGGGGCATTACCCACTATACGGTGGGCCAGAGAAAGGGGCTGAACCTTTCCATGGGCCGCCCTGTTTTCGTGGTGGAAATACGCCCTGAAACAAATGAAGTTGTCATCGGTGACAACCAGGATGTATTTACAAATGTGCTCCGCTGCGATAAACTGAACTGGATGGCAGTTGACGGGCTTCATGGAAAGCCCATGGATGTCTTGGCCAAAATCAGATACAGCCACAAAGGAAGTCCCTGTACCATCCGTGAAATCGGGTATGATATGGTGGAATGCCGTTTCCATGAGCCGGTCCGGGCCGTGACTCCGGGACAGGCCGTGGTATTCTACGACGGGGATTATGTGGCAGGCGGAGGTACCATAATAAGATGAAACGGAAGATAAGAGAAAGCAGCGCCGCATGTAAAAGCAGTGCGGCGCCCACAGACAGAATGGAACGCAACGGAACGGAACGCAACGGAATGGCACGCAACGGAATGGCACGCAACAAACGGCGGGTAAATGGTCTGGCCGCCATTGGGCTGGCAGGCATCATGGCCGCCGGCATGGGTCTGACCGGGTGCGAAAACTATGCGCCCAGCAGCGAGATGAAGGCCGGAATCCAGTCCGAAGGCGGGGAGGTGTCCTGGGGCCAGGAGAGCCCGTCAGCCGGCGAGCCCTCAGTTGCGCGGGAAGAAGGCAGTGCGGATAAAGGCAGTAAGGCCGAGACCATCAAACTGGACACAGAGCGAACCACGGCACCCATGCCTCAGTTTGAGGATGTATCAGACACTGTCTATGTGAAATCATCAGACGGCGGCAGCGTACGCATACGCTCTGCCTGCGATACAGGGGACGATTCCAACATTCTGACATACGCCAGTCCCGGAACCGGACTAAAGCGTACCGGGAAGGGGGAGCAGTGGACCAGAATTGATTATAATGGAACGCCGGGTTACATATCATCCGGATATATAACCACCCAGGTTCCGGAGACCACGGCCGCCCCGCCCCGGGCATGTGTGGACAGCGGGGAGATAACCCTGAATCCTTCGTGGAAATACGCGGAGTTTTCCAAGATTTATTCGGGTGCGGCGGTATTGTACCGCTCCGAGGCAGCAAGCCCAAAGGGCATTACGGTCTGCGTCAATGCGGGGCATGGAACCAAGGGCGGAGCTTCTGTCAAGACGCTGTGTCATCCCGACGGCACACCCAAGGTAACCGGGGGCACCACCGGCGCAGGGGCCACCTTGGCGGCAGCCGTGTCAGGCGGCATGACCTTTGCCGACGGAACCGCCGAGAGCAAGGTGACGCTGTCCATGGCAAAGATACTGAAGGATAAGCTGCTGGCAGCAGGATATGATGTGCTGATGATCCGGGAGAGCGACGATGTCCAGTTGGACAATATAGCCAGGACTGTCATAGCCAATAATGCAAGCGACTGCCACATTGCTCTTCATTGGGATTCCACCACCAATAACAAGGGGGCATTTTACATGAGCGTCCCCAATGTGGAATCCTACCGGAACATGGAACCCGTAAAATCTCACTGGCAGCAGCACAATGCCCTTGGCGAAAGCCTGGTGGCGGGTCTTAAGGGGGCGGGAGTCAAGATATTCTCCGGCGGCTCCATGGCCATGGATCTGACCCAGACTTCCTTCTCCACTGTGCCGTCCGTGGATATAGAGCTGGGAGACAAGGCTTCCGACCATTCTGCGGCCACGCTGACTACGCTGGCTGACGGCCTGGTGGCTGGGGTGAACCAGTATTTTGGGCAGTGAGGACAGAAAAGAATGAGAAAAACGATGATTTGAATTAGGGAATAGAAGGAGGGCTAAAACCCTCCTTTTTCCAGAAAATCAACTGCAAACTGAGCGAATACAGCGGCCATCCCGGGTATCACGGATTCCTCCAACATAAAGCTGCTGCTGTGGAGTCCAAACGTTCCCTGATTTTTTTCAGTTGCAATGCCGGCATATACATAGGCTCCCGGAACACGGGCCACATATTCACTGAAATCCTCTCCTCCAAGATGAGGATTGGTATCCAGTTTGACATGTTCTTCACCTAATATCCTGGCAGCTGACTGAAGGCAGAATCTTACTGCCGCGGGAGAATTGATGACTGCACGGCCATGAGCGGTGGTCACCCTGGCGCTGGCTCCGTTAACAGCGGCTATTCCCCTGGCAATTCGCTGTATTTCTTCTTCCATCTGTTCCATGACTTCCAGCTTGTCTGACCGTAACGTACCTGTCATTGTACAGCAGTCCGGAATGATGTTCCTTTTATTCTGGGGGCCGGAATGTATGGTACAGACAGACAGCACCCTTGCAGCTGTTTCAGGAAGACGTCGGGATACGATTTGCTGTAAACCGGAATAAATCTGATTCGTTATGGCAATGGGGTCTATGCACTCATGGGGCCAGGAACCATGACCGCCTTGCCCTGTCACCTGTATTTCAAATCTTCCAGGATATCCAAAGGCACATCTCTCAGCCACACACATTTCTCCCGCCGCTGCTTCTGGCCATGCATGGGCGGCAAAAACAGCGTCTACAGCAGGATTTTCCAGTATGCGGTCTTCCTCAACCATTTTTCTTCCACCAATTCCATTTTCCTCACCGGGCTGGAATACAAATTTCACGTGACCGGAAAACTGGCTGCGCAGCTTTGACAGAATCATTGCACTGCCTAAAAGCCACGCAGCATGTCCGTCGTGTCCGCATGCGTGCATTATACCAGGTGTTTCTGACGAAAAGGGAAGTCCGGTTTTTTCTTCTATGGGCAGCGCGTCGATATCTGCACGCAGAAGAACTGTTTTTCCAGCGCCCTTTGCTCCTGTCAGGATGCCGACGACCCCGGTACCGCCGGCAGCCCCTGTAATCACCTCCATCCCTTCCAGACTGCGTAACTTCTCAGCAATTTTATGGGATGTTTCATACTCCTCCATAGAGAGTTCCGGATGGCGGTGGAGTTCACGGCGAAATTGGATTATTTCTTCTCTGCATTGTTCTGCTTTTTCTTTGATTTGTTCGGTCAGCATCAGCTTCCTCCCTGAGTTGGAATAGAATGTAATAGGCCCCACAGACAGTGAGGCCGGTATAGTTGACTTTATTTGCTTACGAAATTTAAAAACTGGCGCAGCCTTGGATTTTCAGGGTTATCAATGAGTTCCTCAGGGGAACCGTCAGCCGCAATCATACCGTTGTCCATGAACAATATGCGGGTTGCAACGTTTCTTGCGAATTTGATTTCGTGGGTGACCAGGACCATGGTGGAATCCTCTTCGGCCAGCCGGCGAATGGTATTCAGTACTTCTCCCACAAGTTCGGGATCCAGGGCGGAAGTGGGCTCGTCGAAGAGCAGAACATCCGGACTGACCGCCAGGGCCCGGGCAATGGCCACACGCTGCTGCTGTCCGCCCGACATCTTGGCCGGGTAAAAATCCTTACGGTCCAGCATGCCTACTTTCTCTAAAAGCCGCAGGGATGTCTCCTCTGCTTCAGCCTTTGGTCTGTTATGAACGGTCACAAGCGCTTCCATGACATTTTCCAAAGCTGTTTTATTCTTAAATAGATTATAGCCCTGGAATACCATGGCAGATTGACGCCGCAGGTTCCGTACTTCCTTAGAGGTATACCCGGCTGCGTCCACACGCGCATTGCCGATCTGAATGATTCCCGTGGTGGGTATACATAGAAAGTTCAGGCAGCGCAGCAGGGTTGATTTTCCGGTACCCGATGGCCCCAGGATGGCCACTATTTCATTTTTCTTTATATTCAGGTTAATGTCCTTTAGAACTTCTGTATCGGTTCCGAATGTTTTGGACAGATTTTCTACTGTAACCATCTGTTATTTCCCTTCAACTGCAGATTTTCAGCTGTTATTTAGTGGGTTGCCGTTAACCACTCGTCGCTAATAAGCTGGGATAAATCCTCATAAAACCATTTAGTGATGATTTCAGAAACGGTTCCATCCTCATGCATTTCCTTTAATACCACATTGATATCATCGCGGAGTCCGGCTCCCTTCTCCGTGTCAGCAAACCACCAGCCTACGTTATTTCCAAACAGCTTTTGGTCCAGCATACGAAATTCCAGGTTCTGGGCCCTTTCTGCTTTTTCGATGTTGGTAACTGTATTGGCATAACAGTCTATGCGCCCAAGGGAACAATCCTGAAAACCTGCATTTGAATCCTCATAAGTTACGATTTCCCAATCATAATCAGGAGCCATATTCTCAACTGTTGACTGGGCAGCCTGTCCGGCTGTCACACCGATGGTGTGTCCGCGTAAATCATCCAGTGTCTTATATTCGCTGTCCGGCCGGACTATGATGACTTGCGCATCCGCATAGATTGGGTCAGATGCAATATATGTTTTCAGACGGGCTTCGGTAATGGCAAAGCAGTTTGCGGCCACATCCACACGGCCGGTGTTTAATTCCCCAAACAGGGAGGCCATATCTGAAACCTGTTTCATCTCGATGGTCCATCCAGTGCGGGCTTCGATTTCAGCCCAAAGATCAGCTTCAGCTCCTGTCCAGTTTCCCTGGTCGTCAACCATGGAATAGGGTTCGCCGGTACCGGCAGTCCCTACTATGACAGTGCGGCTCTCAGCCGGTTCTGTATCATTGCCGGAATTGTCTGTCTTTGCATGTTCGGACGGGTTTGCCTGTGTGGCTTTGGCAGAGGCAGCAGGCTCCGGGCTCTGGCCTGAACAGCCTGCCATGGAAGCAGCTGCCAGGGCTGCCGAGATAATAAGAGCGGTTGCTTTTTTGTTTTTCATATGTTTCCTCCATTTGATGAATATTATAATATATAAGCAAACGGTCTAAAAAATAGCATTGCACCGTTTTTCCAATACTTTCTGGAAAGCCGTGAGAATCAGTGTTATAACCCAGTAAATCAACATGACGCAGGCATAGCACTCAAAGAACTGGAAGGTGTTGGCTCCTTCAATTTTTGCGGCCCCCATCACGTCCCTGACTCCAACCAGAAATGCCAGGGAAGACATTTTGAAAAGATTAATCAGGTCATTGAATAGAGGCGGAAGCGCAACACGGATTGCCTGGGGTATGACAATTCTGATTGTCATTTGAAAGCCTGTCATGCCAAAGGCCATGGCTGCTTCCCTTTGCCCCTCATCCACGGAAATCAATGCCCCACGGATGGATTCTGAAACAAACGCTCCCATGTTCAGGCTCATGATGACCGCAACAGCCACGGTGGGAGACATATTAAGAATAAGGGAACTTAAGTTGGCCAGACCGTAATAGAAAAAGAACAGCTGGGCGGCAACCGGTGTACCGCGGACAAAGGATATCCAGATTTTTAGAACCTGGCTCACACCCTTTACTTTGTAATAGCTGATGATGGCAAAGACCATTCCAATGACAAGCGAGAAAACGGCACTGATTATGGTCAGGGTCAGAGTCACATTCAACTTGCCCGCAATATAGGGAAGTGTTTGAAAGAAATAGCTCCAGTTAAATTTCATACCATACCCCTTCGTGATGTTTTATCTTTATGTATAATTAATACAGCTTTGAACAGCAGACATATTATATATCGTTAAATACATGAAATCCAATTGACAAAACCTATTGGAAAAATGTGCTGGATAGATATTATGAATGGTGTTAAAATTGTAAATGTAAGGAAAACGTAAATCCTACCACATTTACAAATAAAACCTGATGCGTTACAATGAACATAACACCAAGGGTTTGTTTAAGATAAGGAGGGATTACATGAGATTAATGAAACGTCTGCTGGCAGTGGTTCTGGGAGCTGTCCTTTTATGTCCCATGACCGCTTATGCGGCCCGGTCACAGGAAGCATTGGAGCTGTACAAGGCAGTGGAAGCCAAGAACCGGAACATGACGGATATGAACGCCTTTTACGATTTCAAGATGAAGATGACAGGCAGCCTGCTTGAGAATGAAGGTATCAGTCCCATTGACATGCGGCTGGAGATGAATATGAAGATGAATCATATGCAGGACCCCAGTCAGCTGCGTTACATGGCATATTGCCGTATGACAATTCCGGACAGTGAGCCTATCACCTATTCCATGTATTATCTGGACGGCTATACCTATATGGATATGCCGGGACAAAAGATTAAGTACCCCATGGCCATGGGCGACATGATGAATCAGGCCATGGCTTCGTCAAAGGCTTTCGAGGTGCCGGAGGATTTGGCCGGAGACTTTAACCTGTGGGACGAGGGAGAGAACAAGGTCATCGGCTATACCATCAACGATGCCAGGATGAACGAGTACATGCAGATGGTACTCGGCTCTACCGGACTTACGGGCATGCTGGACGGTCTTGATATGAAGCTTCGCAATATCCGCGGAGAGTATGTGGTGAATCCGGCCGGCGACTGCATTAAGATGCGCCTTAAGATGGATATGGATATGACCATGCAGGGGGAGACCTTCAGTGTGAGCCTGGACGGCGATGTGGGAATCGCGGATCCCGGCCAGCCCGTGGATGTACCTGTTCCAAATCCTGCGGAATATACCGAGATGCAGGCGGCAGCCAGTTAAAGGAGATTTGAGGGTATTTTTAAGATAGTTTCACTATATGCTGAAAATGTCTAAAAAAATTAACGCCAACTACTACACAAAACACGGATTTTAGTGTATAATGCAGTAGTTGGCATTTTTTTGGAGGAGTACCCAAGTGGCTGAAGGGTCTGGCTTCGAACACCAGTAGGTCGGCAGCACCGGCGCGAGGGTTCAAATCCCTCCTCCTCCGTTTATGTGACGATTCTGGCATTTGCTCCGGCCGCAGCTTTTATACAGGTTACGGCCGCCCTCCAGAACCTTCTTTTCCCGTATCAGCTCTGCAATCGCAAAGCCCCCCGCTGACGCGTCCAAGCCACTGTTCAAGGGTTTCATCCTGATAACGGTATTTGTGTTTCCAGATATCGATTCCCAGCTGGTTTTCAGCTCCCAGACACTCCTGTATTTCCATATAATTACACCCCGGATTCTATATATTGTATTAAAAACAATAATATCACAATATATGGCATGATTCGAGCCCCGGGAAGGGTTAAAAACGCGCAAAAAATGCAGCCCTGGTTTATCAGGACTGCATGCGGTTTTCAGGAAATTCCTGAGGGAAATCATGGGTGGCGCTGTCTGCGCCGGGCAAATCAATTTCAGGAATGTCCCCATCCCCATAGGTGCTGCTGTTTCTGCCCGGAAGCTCCAGGGGTTCCTGTCTGCCGGGCTCCTGTCTTCCGGGTATCTGTATTCCGTCCATGTGCCATCATCCTTCCGTAAACATGTTTTCCACGTAGTTGCGCATATCCTCATGGCTCTTTATGTTTCTGGCCCTGTTTACCACTTGTTTCTGTTCCGGCTCCGTAAGGCCGGAGAAACGGTTCATGGCTTCAGGATTCATAGCCAACTCCATGGTAAATCCAATGGGAAGTTCATCCCGCTCTATCATATTCATCACCTCAGGATTAGTATGGAATGCGGGGACGGAAAATATGCATGGCCGGATTCAGGATTTAAAAGGCACCTGTAACGGAACCGGGAATGGTGAACTGTACGGCGCCCATGTAACCCGGCGCCACATCGTATTCGTTAAATGTAATCACAAGTTCGCCGTTTTCATTGAAATAATAGCTCTCATCGCCTGTAAGTCCCTTGAAATCCTCATCCGGCATATCGGATTGGTAGAAGTACATGATGGACTCATCCTTTGCCATCTGTTCCGCCATCTGGCTCTTAATGTTGGCGCTGATGGTATCCAGCATTTCCGGACGGTCATGGAACAGGTCCTTTAAGGAGATGACATTTCCGGTGGCCTTGTCTATGGTAAATACCTTGACGAACTGGGTACCGCTGGCCATGGTAAGGGTGGTATCAATGCGGATGCACAGATATTTGCTGTTGTCTGTCACCACTTCATAGCGGGAATCCAGACCATAGTGCCCCTCTCCGTTGTCCTTTGACAATTCTTCCTCATACATGGCAATGAGCTCATTGCCATAATCCTCTATGGATTTGTTTGCCGGTACCTGGGCACCCTCGGTCCCTTCAATCGTCACCTGGGGAACCTTGATATCAGCCTCAAAATGATTCTTTTTATCTTCATAGGTGCGGAAGGTTACCACCTTTGCGATGGATCCAATGACCGGAATCTGTTCCATGGCATTGGCCAGGGCCGGTGTGGCGTTGGCCAGTACGGTAATGGCAATCATGGCAGCGGCAGCGGCCCCGCCTGTCTTCTTTGCAAATTTCATAATAATCACGCCTTTCTGTTCTTTTTTTGCCTGGGCAATGCCCGCAAGCATGCGTTCCTTTGCTTCCTTTGGAACAGGTATGCTTTCATATTCTGATTTCAGGTTATCCATCTGTCTGTTTTTTTCCTGTTTCATGAGCATGGCTCCTTTCTGAAAAATGGTTCTGGTTTCCGCCCAAAGACTCCGGCTCCAGTTCCAGCCTTAGCTTTTTTAAGGCGCGGTATAGCCTGGCCTTTACTGTGTTGAGATTTTCACCTGCTATATCAGCAATCTCTTCTAATTTAAGATCCTCAAAATACCGCAGTAGGATGACAGTCCTGCTTTTGTCATCCAGCCGGTTTATCATCTGTTTCAAGTCCAGGTCCTGGTAATGGTCCTCCGTGGGTGTTTCCGGCATTTCTTCTGTGGGTGTTTCTTTCTTTTTCCTGCGCAGCATATCCAGGCTTGTGTTGACTACGATCCGGTAAATCCATGTGGACAGGTAGTCTTTATTTCTGACCCCTTTGCAGTCCTTAATTGCCCGGTAGGCGCTTTCCTGGACTACATCAAGGGCATCATCTTGGTTTCGCATTAGCTTATATGCCAGGCGGTAGTAGCGTTCATAATTTTCCGTAAGGAGACGTTCTGTTTCCGCCGTGTGGTTGTAAAAGCCCATGTACCTGCATCCTCCTTTCATATCCTTCTGACTGTTAGACGTCTGGGGCAGGGATAAAGTTGCGTCTGTTTTATGATTTTACGGATTGTTTCATAAAATGCAACATCCATTGTGTTTTAAGCTGAAAAATGTTATATTGTTCATGTGACAGAATCTGTGGAACATGAATCAACGAAAGGTGTACGAAAGGATGAAAGAGGAACGGACTAACGATATAGATGGGATGAGAGATTACGAAGATATCCGGCAGGTACCGCTGGAGCCGGGCCGGCCGGCGTCTGGCCGGCAGAATCCTCCTGTGGGGGATTCCTACATAGGAGGCAGGCCCAGACGTGAGCGGGTTTCCAGAAGAAAGCCCGGTATGGGAGATACGGGACCGGGGGCCGGAAAGCCTGTTGCCGGAACGGCGCAGGAGGACCAGAACACCAGAAAGAAGACTGAACGGTCTCAAAGGAATAAAAAAACAGGAAATTCAGGTTCAGGTGAACGCCGTAACCGTTCGGGGAAAGGCGTGTCCTTCCTGACGCTTTTGCTGGTGCTGGTGTTGGGCGCAGGCGCCGGTCTTGGCGGAGGTTATTACCTCTGGGGATGGGAGAGGCCCTATACCGTGGATTTGAAGGCAGTGGAAGTGCCGGATTATGTAGAGCAGGATTTCATAAGGAAGAATATATTTTCCAGGCCGGATGTGGGGCGTCAGAAGGTGGATAAGATTGTCATACACTATGTGGCTAATCCCGGCTCCACGGCCAGGAATAACAGGGACTATTTTGACAGCCTGGCTGACCAGGACCCGCAAAAAAGCGGTTCGTCTGCCAGCAGCCATTTTGTAGTGGGTCTGGAAGGAGAAGTTATCCAGTGCATTCCTGTCAATGAGATTGCCTATGCCAATGCCCCTTTAAACAACACGACGGTTGCCATTGAGGTGTGCCATCCGGACGACAGCGGAAAGTTCAATGATGCCACCTATGAATCCCTGGTGGATTTGACGGCCTTCCTCTGCAGACAGCTGAAACTGACGCCTGGGGACGTCATACGCCACTATGATGTAAATGAAAAACTCTGTCCTAAGTATTATGTGGAACACGAGGACGCATGGGAGCGGTTCCAGAAGGATGTAAAGGCAGCCATGAAAACAGAAAGCGCGGGATGAGGTGCATAAACGGTATAAATGCGGCAAATCCTATATCATCGCCGCTCTCAGCCATTCCCCGGCTAAAGAGGAATGAATTCCGGCTTTCTGCCATGGTACACGGTAAAATATTTATAACCGCAGTCCAGCAGCAGTTCGCGGCAGGTGTCAAAGGCATAACCCACATATTCCGGGGTATGGGCGTCGGATCCAATGGTTATCATCTCGCCGCCCAGCTCCCGGTAGCGCATGAGAATCTTCCGGCAGGGATTGGGCTGGCCCAGGCCGTACTTAAAACCGCCTGTGTTGCACTCCAGAGATTTGCCGTTTTCAATAAGAATCTTTAAGAGCGGGTCAATCCACTGGCTCAGATGCCGGTAGTCGTAAAAGTCGTTCTGGTGGGGAGCGTAGCGCACCGCGTAATCCAGATGGCCAAAGGAATCAAAGGTATGGCACAGGCCTCTGACACGCACCAGGGAGGCTTCAAAGAAATCCTCAAAGCCGGTCACCTCGCCCTGACTGTTCCAGTATTCCGGATCGTATGGGTCCATGCTCTTTACAAAATGGCTGGATCCGATGATGAAATCAAAGGAATCCCCATAACGCTTTACAAAGTGCTCCAAATATTGTTTAAGATGCTCCTGAAGCCCCAGCTCGATTCCAATGTTGATGCGGATACGGTCCCTGTAATCTGCCCGGAGCATGCGCAGGGCCGTGAGATAGGCGGGTATATTCAGGATAAAATCACAGCCGCAGAATCCGGAATCGTAGTCGTGGTGGTCGGTAATGCATATCTCCTTCATGCCAAGTTCTATGGCTTTCTCAATCTGCAGGCTGATGGAGGTGTTGGAGTCACCGGAAAATTCAGTGTGCAGATGGCAGTCGTATATCATTGGAGCCTCTCCTTTGCTTCTATCGCATTTCATAACAACATTATAGCAGAAAATACCCGAATGGCAAGATTCCAGTCTTTTCTTCGTATAAATAGTTCAAAGATCCGTAAAAATAAAAAAAGGACTTGCCATTTCATTAGAAATTGATTACAATAGAGAGAGGTTGATTAATATTTAACAATAATATATTTTTTAACAAACTAGGAGGAATTGAATCATGGCAGTAAAAGTAGCGATTAATGGATTTGGACGTATTGGACGTCTGGCATTCCGTCAGATGTTCGGAGCAGAAGGTTACGATGTAGTAGCTATCAATGACTTAACCGATCCTAAGATGTTAGCTCATCTGTTAAAGTATGATACGGCACAGGGTGGATATGCCGGCGTTTACGGCCAGGGTCTGCACACTGTTGAGGCTGGAGAGGATTCCATTACTGTAGACGGCAAGAAGATTACCATCTACAAGGAGCCAAAGGCTGCTGATCTTCCATGGGGCGAAATCGGCGTAGACGTGGTTCTGGAGTGTACCGGATTCTACTGCTCTAAGGACAAAGCTCAGGCACACATCGATGCAGGCGCAAAGAAAGTTGTTATCTCTGCTCCGGCAGGCAATGACCTTCCTACTATTGTATACAGCGTTAACGAAAATGTACTGACAGCTGACGACAAGATTATCTCCGCAGCTTCCTGTACAACAAACTGCTTAGCTCCTATGGCTAAGGCACTGAATGATTACGCTCCTATCCAGAGCGGTATCATGTCCACCATCCACGCTTACACAGGCGATCAGATGATTCTGGACGGACCACACAGAAAAGGTGATTTAAGAAGAGCAAGAGCCGGCGCAGCTAACATCGTTCCTAACTCCACCGGTGCTGCTAAGGCTATCGGTCTGGTTATTCCAGAGCTGAACGGCAAGTTAATCGGTTCCGCGCAGCGTGTACCTGTACCAACCGGTTCCACCACCATCTTAACAGCTGTTGTTAAGAAGGCCGGCGTTACAAAGGAAGACATCAACGCAGCTATGAAGGCAGCTGCCAGCGAGTCCTTTGGATACAACGAAGATGCCATCGTATCTTCCGACATTATCGGTATGAGATTTGGTTCTCTGTTCGACGCAACACAGACCATGGTAGCTCAGATTGCTGATGATCTGTACGAAGTACAGGTCGTTTCATGGTATGACAATGAGAACTCCTACACAAGCCAGATGGTAAGGACAATCAAGTACTTTGCTGAGTTAGGCTAATTGTGACAACAGGACAGTAATTTTTAAGTAGACTCATGAAGGGTCCGGTCGTTTGGGCCGGGCCCTTTGTTCGCCAAATGTATCAATGACTCTGAAAGGGGAAAGACATATGTTAAACAAGAAAACAGTTGATGATTTAAAAGATTTACAGGGCAAAAAAGTACTGGTACGCTGCGATTTCAACGTTCCGTTAAAGGAAGGCGTTATCCAGAACTATAACCGTATTGACGGAGCCATCCCAACCATAAAGAAGCTTCTTGACCAGGGCGCTAAGGTTATCCTGTGCTCCCATTTAGGCAAGCCAAAGGGCGAGCCCGTTCCGGAGATGAGCCTTGCTCCTGTTGCTCCTGCTCTGAGCGAAAGACTGGGCGTAGAGGTTAAGTTTGTGGACGATCCAAGGGTAACAGGATCTGAGACCCGGAAGGTAGCTGCTGAGTTAAAGGACGGAGAGGTACTGCTCCTTCAGAATACCCGTTACAGGGGTGAGGAGACCAAATTCAAAGACGGCGATGCTGCAAGCGAAGCTTATGCAAAAGAACTGGCTGATCTGTGCGACGGCATTTTCGTAAATGATGCATTCGGTACTGCCCACAGGGCCCACTGCTCCAATGTAGGTGTTACCAGATTTACCAAGGAGAACGTGGTAGGCTACCTGATGGAGAAGGAAATCAAGTTCTTAGGGCAGGCAGTTGAGAATCCGGTTCGTCCATTCGTGGCCATCCTGGGCGGCGCCAAGGTTTCCGACAAGATTAATGTAATCAACAATCTGTTAGACAAGGTTGACACCCTGATTATCGGCGGCGGTATGGCTTACACCTTTGCAAAGGCACAGGGCCAGGAAATCGGCAACTCCTTATGCGAGGCAGATAAGCTGGATTACGCTCTGGAGATGATTAAGAAGGCAGAGGAAAAGGGCGTTAAGCTGCTTCTTCCTGTTGACCATGTGGAAGGAAAGGAATTCTCCAACGATACAGAGCATAAAGTAGTGGATGTGATCGATGCGGGCTGGTCAGGATTTGACATCGGACCTAAAACCATCGCGCTTTATAAGGAAGCATTACAGGGCGCCAAGACCGTTGTGTGGAACGGACCTATGGGCGTGTTTGAGTTCTCCAACTTCGCAGAAGGCACACTGGAGGTATGCCGCGCGGTTGCTGACCTGGCAGATGCCACCACTGTAATCGGCGGCGGCGACTCTGTCAACGCTGTGAAGAGACTGGGCTTTGCTGATAAGATGACCCACATCTCCACCGGCGGCGGCGCTTCCCTGGAATTCCTGGAGGGCAAGGAACTGCCAGGCGTGGCTGCAGCTGACAACAAAGCTTAATTCGGGTTTCCCATAAATGATTTCAGTGTGAAAGGGAGAGGTAAAATACAATGTCAAGAAAGAAAATTATAGCAGGCAACTGGAAGATGAACATGACTCCGTCAGAGGCAGTTGCCCTTGTAAACGAGTTAAAGCCATTGGTAGTGAATGAGGATGTGGACGTGGTATTCTGTGTGCCTGCCATTGACATCATTCCTGCTATGGAAGCGGCCAAGGGAACCAATATCTGTATCGGAGCCGAGAATATGTACTATGAGGAGAAGGGCGCTTACACAGGCGAGATTTCCCCCAATATGCTGGTAGACGCCGGCGTTAAGTACGTAATCATCGGCCATTCCGAGAGACGTGAGTATTTCGCGGAGACAGATGAGACTGTGAACAAAAAGGTGTTAAAGGCCTTTGAACACGGCATTACTCCGATTGTCTGCTGCGGAGAGACACTGACACAGAGGGAGCGGGGAATCACCATTGACTGGATTCGCCAGCAGATTAAGATTGCGTTCCTGAATGTGACAGCTGACCAGGCTAAGACTGCAGTTATTGCTTACGAGCCCATCTGGGCAATCGGCACCGGCAAGGTGGCTACCACAGAACAGGCTGAGGAAGTTTGCGCAGCTATCCGTGTATGCATTGGAGAGATTTACGATGAGGCTACAGCTGAGGCAATCCGTATCCAGTACGGCGGCTCTGTATCCGCATCTTCCGCTCCGGAGCTTTTCGCACAGCCGGATATTGATGGAGGACTGGTAGGCGGCGCCTCCTTAAAGCCTGACTTTGGCAAGATTGTAAATTACAACAAGTAATAGCGGAATGTGTGCCCTGCCCCTGACCGGAGCGTGTCCCAACGCGGGATTCACGCGCCCTAAGGCGGCAGGGTATTTAAAACAGAAGGAGATTAAAAATGAGCAAAAAACCAACCGTATTAATGATTCTGGACGGCTACGGACTGAATGATAACTGCGAGCACAACGCTGTATGCGAGGGCAAGACCCCGGTTATGGACCAGCTTATGAGCCAGTGCCCCTTTGTAAAGGGAGAGGCCAGTGGCATGGCAGTGGGACTTCCGGAAGGACAGATGGGCAACTCTGAGGTAGGACATCTGAACATGGGAGCAGGCCGTATCGTATACCAGGAACTGACCAGAATCACAAAGTCCATTCAGGACGGGGACTTTTTCCGGATTCCGGAGTTTATCACAGCAGTTGAAAACTGCAAAAAACATGATTCTGCCCTTCATATGTTTGGACTGGTGTCTGACGGCGGCGTACACAGCCACAACACCCACATCTACGGCCTGCTGGAGCTGGCGAAGAAGAACGGCTTAAAGAAGGTGTATGTACACTGCTTCCTGGATGGCCGCGATACACCTCCTGAATCAGGAAAAGGCTTTGTGGAGCAGCTGGAAGCAAAGATGAAGGAAATTGGCATAGGCGAGGTGGCTTCTGTCATGGGACGTTACTATGCCATGGACCGTGATAAGAGATGGGACCGCGTGGAACAGGCTTATAACGCTCTGACAAAGGGCGAAGGAAATCAGGCTGAAAGCGCTGCGGCAGGCATTCAGGCTTCCTATGACAATGATAAGGCGGATGAGTTCGTCATCCCCTTTGTGGTCATGAAGGACGGCAAGCCTGTGGCGACTATCCAGGACAAGGATTCCGTGATTTTCTACAACTTCCGTCCGGACCGCGCAAGGGAGATTACCCGCGCATTCTGCGACGACAGCTTTGACGGCTTCCCGAGGAAGAAAAGACTGGACCTGGTGTATGTATGCTTTACGGATTATGACGAGACCATCCAGAACAAGCTGGTTGCATTTAAAAAGGAGAGCATCACCAATACCTTTGGCGAGTTCCTGGCAGCTCACAAAAAGACTCAGGTAAGGATTGCGGAGACAGAGAAATATGCTCATGTGACCTTCTTCTTCAACGGCGGCGTGGAAGAACCCAACGAGGGTGAGGACCGCATCCTGGTTCCTTCTCCAAAGGAGGTTGCCACCTATGATTTAAAACCCGAGATGAGCGCTAATGGCGTGTGTGATAAGCTGGTGGAAGCCATCAAATCCGGCAGATACGATGTCATCATCATCAATTTTGCCAACCCTGACATGGTAGGCCATACCGGAGTTGAGGACGCAGCCATCAAGGCCATTGAGACCGTGGACGCCTGCGTGGGCCGTGCGGTGGAGGCCGTCAAGGAAGTGGACGGCGTCATGTTCATCTGCGCGGACCATGGAAACGCGGAGCAGCTGGTGGACTATGAGACAGGCGAACCATTTACCGCCCATACCACCAACCCGGTACCGTTCATCCTGGTAAATGCGGACCCATCCTATAAGCTGCGTGAGGGCGGCGCACTGTGCGATATCGTGCCTACCCTTATCGAACTCATGGGAATGGAGCAGCCTAAGGAAATGACAGGAACATCACTGCTGATTAGGTAAGAATAATTAAATAAGAATCAATATATGTAAAAGCCGGCTCCGAATGTGCGGAGCTGGCTTTTTTGACCTAAAAATGCCGGGGCAGGCGCCAAGTAATCTTAAATCATTCAGGTTACCGCATGTCTTTGAGGGATTTGCCGGGCCGGTACAGCAGTATTTGTTTCTTTACTGCTGTCAGAGGCTTTTCTTAGTGTACGTTCCTCCTGGACCGCTGCGTCCGTTTTATGTACAGTTGGCTGCTCTGCGTCTTCTGCTTTAGCGGCAGAGGGGCCGCTTGCAGCAGCCTTCCCGGAGGCAGCCTTTCCCACAGCAGACTTCCCAACACCCGCCTTTCCCGGAACGCTACCGGATAACTTGATGGAAGCCTTTGCGCAGGCAGGACCCACCATTTCATACAAAAGCCCGCTGGACAGAATGATAGTGGACAGCAGCCGGCCGCTTTCTGCGGGGAGCATACGCTGTCCCAGCACAGCCAGGCCGATGGACACGCCTGCCTGAGGAACCAGCGCCAGGCCAAAGTAACGGCGTATTTCCGGTGAAGCGTGGATAACCGCGGAGCCCAGGGCGGAGCCGGTGTATTTTCCAGCAATGCGGACCAGAAAGTAAACAATGCCGATCACGCCGGCGGCCGCCAGGCTGGGGATGGAAAGTCTCATGCCGGAAAGCACGAAGAACATCACCAGGAGGGGAGGCGTGAACTGGTTTAACTGCTTGAACAGGTGTTTGTTGCCGCTGGCATTGATATAAGCGGTGCCGGAGGCCATACATGCCAACAGGGGAGAAACATTAAGGGAAGTACAGATACCGGCCACGCCCATGATAGTGACGCAGGCCAGAACCAGGCTGTGGTCTTTGCTGCGGCGTTTGTGTATCAGCCTGCTGAGCATCACACCGGATAATCCGCCCAGCGCCGGCGCCAATAAGTTAAAGAGCACCGGAAAAGCAATCTGGGAAACCGTCACAGATCCGCTGGAGGAACTGGCCTGGACAAAGGCCGCGCACACGCTGAAGGCTATCAGGGAGACCGCATCGTCCAGGGCAACTACCTGCAGGATAGTGTCCACAAACGGCCCTCTGGCCTTATACTGCCGAATAGTCATAATGGTGGAGGCAGGGGCCGTGGCGCAGCCAATGGCTCCTAAAAGCAGACTGAAGGACAGGGATAACCCCATAATCAGCATAACAATTGTGATGAAGATACCTGCGGTCAGGGATTCAAACAGGGTCAGAATCACCATGTTTTTTCCGTTGGCTTTCAGGGATGACAGTTTAAAATATTTTCCTACTCCAAATGCGATGAATGCCAGGGCAAGGTCCGTGATGAAATCCATCTGTTCAATATATTGTGAAGGGACAAGGTTCAGGCACCAGGGCCCGATGATGACTCCCGCAATAATATAACCGGTAACGTTAGGAAGGTGAAGCCGTTTTGTGATTCGTGTCAACAGAAAGCCGGATGCCAGCATGACTGCTATGGTCAATATAATTCCTGCTGCTCCCAGGTTTGATAAAAATAGTGCCATAATCAGCACTCCTTTCTGCGTTTTTTTGTTTTGCTTGATTATAGTAGTGTTTGGTGATAAAATCAAATGATATTATTTGATTGGGATATAAAAAATATTTATAGACTGAGGGGGACGGGCCTGTGTTTGACATGAAAGTAAAGACCCTTCTGGCTGTCATCGAAGCCGGAAGCTATACAAAGGCAGCTCAGAAGCTGAATCTGACCCAGCCGGCGGTGAGTCATCAGATTCGCCTGCTGGAAAATGAGTTCGATATAAAAATATTTTATAGGAGCAAAAACAAACTAAAGCTGACCCCCCAGGGGAAGATACTGGTGCAGTACGCCCGCAGGGCGGCGGCCGTCTATTCCAATGCCTGTCAGGCCATTGCGGACAGCAAGACGGAGACCAGCCACCTGAATGTAGGCATCACTCCCACGGCAGGAGAGACCATCATTCCCCAGGTGCTGGCCACCCTCTGCAATGAGAATCCGGATATACATATAAATATTTGTGTCAATACCATTCAAAAAATTTATAGCCGCCTGAAGGCATATGAACTGGATTTTGCCGTGGTGGAGGGCGGGGTGCCGGATACGGCGCTGGTGTCCACCACTCTGGACACGGATTACCTGTGTCTGGCTGTCTCGCCCATGCACCGCCTGAGCAGGGCCAAGACCGTGTCCGTGGAGGAAATACGCCATGAAAAGCTGATTCTGCGCAGCCGCAGTGCAGGCACAAGGCAGCTGTTTGAGAAGCATCTGGGCGCCAGGGACATGAGCCTGGCAGAGTTTAACGTGATGATGGAGCTGGATAATGTGTCCATGATTAAAGAGCTGGTAACCATGGATTTGGGAATTACCATCATTGCCAAAAGCGCCTGCCGCGAGGAATTGGCCAGCGGCCGTCTGGCCATTATTCCCATTGAAAATTCCTCCATGGTGCGCCAGATTGACATGGTATACCAGAAAGATTTCCTGCATCCTGAGCTTATCCGGAATATCCGGGGTATTTATGAACAGCTGAAGGCAAAGTGATGTTTACTGATATGCAATTATCTCTTCCATTTTTATGGGAAATAAGATAAAATGGAAGTTAGTGTCCTCAAAGGCCGGAGAAGTCCATGAAGGCCTGTTTTGCATCATTATAATAGATATAACATATGATAGGAGTTTGAATTGTGTCTGAAAAAAAAGGTATGAAAACCAAGAAACTTTTGAGAAGCTTTCTTCCATATTATGGAAGATATAAGAAGATTCTGATATTTGATTTATTCTGCGCGGCTCTGACTACATTGGGAGAACTGATTCTTCCTCTGATGCTGCGCTATATCACGAACCAGGGGATGCAGGACCTGGCATCCATGACAGCCGGGGTTGTGATTCGGATTGGAGGCCTGTACCTGCTTCTGCGGATTATTGACTCCCTGGCAGCCTATTATATGGCTTACACAGGGCATGTAATGGGCGTATACATTGAAACGGACATGCGTCAGGATGCCTTTGAGCATTTGCAGATGCTGTCGGACAGTTATTACAGCAATACAAAGGTTGGACAGATTATGTCACGTATCACCAGTGATTTATTCGATGTGACGGAATTTGCCCACCACTGTCCGGAGGAGTTCTTTATAGCGGCCTTAAAGACCGTGGTTTCCTTTATCATCCTCTCAGGCATCAATCTGGAACTGACCCTGCTCATATTTGTGCTGGTACCGGTCATGATTATTTCCTGTACCTGGTTCAACCTGAAGGTGAAGGAGGCATTCCGCAGGCAGAGAAACCAGATTGGGGAGCTCAATGCCCAGATTGAGGATACCCTGTTAGGCAACCGTGTGGTCAGGGCTTTTGCTAACGAGCCGGTGGAGATTGCCAAGTTCGGCAGGGGCAATCGGGATTTCATGGACATTAAAAAGTATACCTACCGTTACATGGCTGCTTTTCAGATTACCACCAGGTCCTTTGACGGACTGATGTATGTGGTGGTGATTGTGGCAGGAGGCATTTTCATGATTCAGGGCAAGGTGGAACCAGGAGATTTGGTGGCCTATACCATGTATGTAACCACCCTTCTCGCCACCATACGCAGAATCATAGAGTTTGCGGAGCAGTTCCAGCGGGGAATTACCGGTATTGAACGTTTCCAGGAAATCATGGATGTGGTGCCTGATATCAGGGACAGCAAAAACGCAAAAAAGATGGAGCATGTAAAGGGAGCCATATCCTTTGACCATGTAAGTTTTGAGTATCCGGACGACCATGTGCCGGTATTGGAGGACATAAACATCACGGTAAGGCCAGGGGAGAGGATTGCCCTGGTAGGGCCATCCGGCGGCGGTAAGACGACCATGTGCAATCTTCTTCCCAGATTTTATGATACTACCTCAGGCAGCATCACCATAGACGGACAGGATATAAAAAACGTTACACTGCAGAGCCTTCGCTCCAACATTGGAGTGGTACAGCAGGATGTGTACCTGTTTTCAGGTTCCGTCTATGAAAATATCAGCTATGGACGTCCGGGAGCCACCAGGGAAGAGGTCATGGAAGCCGCCAAGCTGGCGGGAGCTCATGAGTTCATCACTGAGCTGCAGGATGGGTATGATACGTATGTGGGAGAGCGCGGTGTCAAGCTGTCTGGAGGACAGAAGCAGCGCATCAGTATTGCCCGTGTATTCCTGAAAAATCCTGCCATTCTCATTCTGGACGTAAAATGGAGTAAGGATTTTTTATGTGTATCATGTGCATAGCGTTAAAAAGTGAGGGAAATAGAAACTGCATACACAGATAGAAAGGTAAAGTGTGTATAGCGTTGACATAGATTAGGATTGTAACTGGAGGCTGGGGATGACCTGGAGGCCAGTTTTTTTATTGTCCATTTTTAATGGAAAGTCATCAATTGTTTGTTGGTTATTGGGGTAGCTTTTGCGAAAGAAAAAGGTATAATGCTGTACTGACAATCAAAAAAGGAGGAATGAGGAAACAATGCCATTACAGAAACCAAGATCCGGGACAGCCAGAGAGAAAAGAAATTGCTGGTCGAGAGGAAACGGATCATACAGCTATAGGGGAGAACTGAAACACGGACTTTCCCTGAACAGGCGGTATCTGAACCGGAAGGTCCGCCGTTACTCAGGAGATGCGCTGAAAGGGAATGAATACCGGAAAATATGCAGGACGGCCTATATGGTGGATTTCACTTGATAGCAAGCCATGCTCTTCATTTTTGGAGAACATGGCTTTTATCTGGTTGTAGTCAAATTCTGTTGATGATTCATAGAAGGAGGAACGGAATCCATGAAAAAGGAAATCTATTCTGTGACATGCCCGAAACGATTTCAATTTGGCGATCCAATGTATTTTGAAGAATTTAAGGGGAAGAAGCTGGCAAGTCTGGTGGCGGACTGCAAACCGCCGCGCAACTTTGTGGCAAAGGTTGTTTTAACGGAAGAACCAATAGAGGAATACCCGGATGAGATGTCCCGTACTATGACGCTTTATATGGCGCCGAAGGAAACAATCGACACCTATGTGGACGGCTGTATGTACAAGGGTCAGGATGTCATGGAAAAAGAAATTGGAGTTGATACCGCAAAATACCTGATCAATGTGGATGGGCGCTATGAGGAAATCCATACTGGCGCGGACGGTTATTGGGGAAATTATCTGGAGCTTTCCCGTGAACAGGGCAAGAACCGGATTCTGGATGCGATGACGGTATCCGTGTGCATGCCGGAGTTTGAGGATTTTGAAAGTATGAAGCGGATGACAGGATATTTCTTTTTAGATGCCCAGCTTTTAGAGGCTCCAGACATCCAGACCACACAGATGAAAATGGAATAACAGATTACAAGAGGAACAGAGACGTTTTTATACCGAAACGAATCTAAGAGGATTTATTTTTATATCCCAAAATGAAGGGTAATACCAGATGGAAGTGAGGAATTATGCCAATGAAAGATTACGAAGTAAACACCGCCGTATTATTCCATACCGGTTTTGCTGACGGGGAATGCAACCGTCTGATGTTTGAAGGGATGAAAGAAAAAATAGTCAATGACATCAGGAGCGCATTCGAGAAAGACAGCACACTTTCCCAAAATATCACCAGTAACCTGGATTTTACGTTTTCCGGGTACAAGGTAAAAGTGGAGTATACGTTCTCGTGCCATGACGAAAACGAGGCTGAAGCGGAAAGTTTTTCAAATTACTGTCTGCAGAATATCCGGGAAGGACTGCAGGAAAAGGGATACACCATGGAGAAAGTCACCTGTGAGGCAGGCGAGATGGATATGGCGTGGCTGGACAGGCTGGAAGCTATGTGGTTTGGATAAAGCCCGCCAGGATGCGGCTAAAAGTAAAATGGATATAGATACCACATTCAGGGAGGCTGATACAATGATGCATTATGAACGCGTGAGAACCGATTTATCACAGGCAGAAAAGACAATAAAAACAGCGCTGAGATCCACGGTCGATTCGGAAACAGAAAAAGCGGCATTGGAGGAAGCGCTGGAGCTGGTTCAGCAGGCAAAGGAAAAATGCCGGATGGTTCAGGAAGAATCCATGCAGGCGTTGTTTACACGGGGCATGAAAATGCAGTAGATGATGGAACTGCAAATGAATAAAAAAGAGAAATAAGTAAGACCGATTATGTTCTTCATGTGAGAATATAACCGGTTTTTTTATTTTTAAAGCGATTGAAGGTGAACACTTATTTTGAGAGAAAGGACTGAGAACCATGACTGCAAAATTTATGGCCAATACACCGTATGCAAATTCCGAGTTTGAGATGCAGATGATTCCCGGCTTTACACCCCGCAGAAGCGGAATGACGGTGAGCCGCTTTGAATACAGCGTTTGTGGCGATGACTGTAGCTGCTGCTCACAGCAAGGCAGAAAGAAAAAAGGTACAAACCCTGCTGGCTGCGTCTGCCTGCGGGAACGGCTTGTGACGGGCTGTGTCCCCTTTTATGAGCTGTTGGGCGTACTTACCGCAGAGGTACGGGAACGCCCCTTTGTGAGCCGCGTGTCGCGCCTGTCGGCCAGACCACGGACGTTATTCTCTGACCGCCGGCATTTCCAATGCTTTGAATGGCAGTGGAAGGAACGTACAGATATGCAGGATGAGTCTGCGTGGTGCGCCGCCCTGTACCTTCTGACCTCGGATGTGTTCCTCTGGAGCAAAGCCGAGGCGGCGGTGCGTCCGAATTTGATTGATTTTTCATCCATCCATATTCACGGTGTGGATCTGGACGGCTATGTTTTGTTTCATACGGCAAAAGACTTATACAAAGGAACCAAACACATCAGCCTGTCGGAACTTACCGATCCGGAGCTGGTGAGTGATGAAGCCTTCTGGCTGATCATCACCGCGTTCCTGATCCGGCGCTATGGCCCGGCTGTCATTTTGAAGGAAACGGAGGGTAAAGAATGCTTGAAATCTAGTTAACCGATGGCGAAGCTCAGGGCGTGTGGTTAAAGCTGCCGTCCTCATCCGCTGAACTTGGCGAAGCCTATGCCAAGCTGAAGGAAGCGAAGGAATACCCGAAAATAGAAATCCGTGATATAAAGTCCCCCGTAGATGGTCTGGCAGACTTTTTGACAGGTAAACCAGCCACATACCACGGTCTGGAGGAACTCGATTTCCTCGCCAGACGGATGGACGGTATGACGGAGCAGGAGCGGGAAATCTTCGGAGCTTCTGTGCAGATTGAAAAGCCATATACCTTGATGGAACTTGTGAACCTGTCCTGCAACCTGAATAAATTTGCGTTTTATCCGGATGTCCGGGCAGAGGCAGAGCTGGGGAACTATCTGATTCAGAAGGATTATGACCAGATACCAGGAGAACTCACCGCCGCTTTGGATTATGAGGTATTTGGACGGACGTATGCGGAAAGCCACGCAGGGCATTTCACACAATCAGGCTATACGGTCAGAAACGGTGAGGCGCTGGAGCCGCTCTATGATGGGAAATGCCTGCCTGATCCAAATTATGAGAAAAACAGTCTGCTGAAGGTTTCCTGTTACAAGGATAAAAAAGAGGATTCATTCTATCTACCTGTGCCGGATATGAGACTGGATTATTTAAGGAGTAAACTTGGAATATCCAGTCTGGAAGACTTCCGGCAATTTCATGTTCTGGATGGGCTGGAAGGGCTGAAGGAACATCTGCCCTGTGGCGGTTCCATACCGGAACTGAATCGTTTTTCCGCAGCGCTCGATATGAAATTAGATGGTACAAGGAAGCAGCAAAAAACGCTTTTTGCTGCGTTGGAAGCAGAAGCTCCCAGCACAATGGAAAGAGCGATTCAGATTGTGGAGACTCTGGGTGATTACCGGATTGTCATGGAACCGAAGGAGTTTAAAGAACCGGCGGACTTCGCTCATAGAGCGCTGGAGATCAGTAACAGTTACTATGTTGATAAATTCACGGCACAATTTTTGAATTTTACCGCGCTTGGAAAAGCCATGATGAAGGCTGAAGGAGCCATACAGACCATCTGTGGGCTGGTGGTGAATGAGCGGAATATGATACAGCCGCTTCCAGAGGAATTGTCCTCCTTTAAGCTGTTCAGCCCTCTGGCCGCGAACCTGTTTACCAGACATGAATGGGGGTACTCTGACCAGCCACAGGAAATAGATGCCTATGATTTATGTGAGTACGAGAAATTGCTGCGGGATTTCCTGGAGAAGGAGTCGCTGGAATATGAGGGGGAACGGGTGCTTGCCCCTTATCTGAGCAATAGGCTGCTGGAGCAGAAGGTTTACTCCATGACTCCCACGGTCGAGGAATGGGACGGAAAGCTGTGGGGAGTTTTGGAAGTGCAGGCGTATGGGGAACTGTCGGAGGGAGAATTAGAGGGACTGAAGGAGGAATGGGCGGGACAATGCAGTGATGGGTTTGGAGAGGGTTTTGAACAGCGTTCCATTGAAGTAAACAACGGTGAGATGTATGTGTGCTTTTGGCAGCCCGGAAACAATTTTGTGATTCAAACAGAGCAAGAATTGAAATCCGGCCAGTCACAGGGATTTGGGATGAGAATGGGAGGGATGTAGATGCAGGTGACTATTACGGCAGACCAGCACCGGGGGCAACGCGGCTATCACGGCGCGGACTTGGAACTGCCAGCCAGCCGGTATGAGATAGACGATGCCCTGCAGCGCGCCCATGTGCCGGAGGGCGGCGGTTATGAACTGCATGGCTTCAGAGGTTTTCCCGGATTTGTCAGATCCGCCCTGATTCTATCGGGCAGTAAAACGCTGGAGGAATTAAATCTGCTGGCGGTTAAGGTAGGACGGATGAATGAAACGCAGCTTGGAGCCTATGAAGGGATTCTGAAACTCCGGCAGGACTCCGATATCGACCACCCCATGAGTATGAAGGAACTGATTAATGCCGCCTACAACGTGGACAGTTTTGAGTTTCATCCCGGCGTCATCAATGATTATGATCTCGGCGCAATCTGTATGCAGAATGAAATGCTGGATTTGATTCAGGACCTGCCTGACGAGGTGTTCGACCTGCTGGATGAGGAAAAGGTCGGCCAGGCACTCCGCCGTAATGATCAGGGTACTTTTACCTCGCAGGGCTATGTGTACCGCAGCTCGAAGGATTGGCAGGAGGTCTATGACGGCGTTCATCTGCCGGAACAGCCGGACGGTCACAGCGGTCTGATTTCCCTGCGGCTGGAAAGCGTGGATAACGCTCCGGTTACGGACAGCGGCGTGTGGCTGGAATTACCCGCCGATGAGCAGGCCATGCGGTTGGCGCTTGCTTCACTTGGAGAAAGCACCTTTGACACCTGTGTGATTGCCGAGGCAGAGAGCATCCTCCCCTCCCTGAAATACCAGCTTGCAGGTGACGAGGACATTAGCAGGCTGAACACGTTAGCAGGGAGGATACAGGCGTTTCCGGACAGGCGGACACTGGTGAAATATAAGGCTGTGCTGGAGCTGGAGGTCTGCAATGACCTCGCTATGCAGTTGGATATTGCAGAGAATCTGGACTGTTATGATTACGATCCCATTATCCTCTCCCCGGAAGCCTATGCGGAATATGTCCTGAAAGAAGCCGATTTCGATGTAAACGATCCGGCATTTTCCGGATTCGATTTTAAAGGCTATGGGGAGCGCTGCCTGCAGGGCAACGGTTTTGTCACCACACCCTACGGCTCCATCGCCCGCAATGAGAAACCCTTTGTGCCGGAGTTTACCAGACCGACTCCCGGAATGACCATGCAGTAAAAGCAGAGAAAGGAACATGCAATGGCAGTATTTGACGCGACAAAAGAAGGATATATGCTGGCGGAGATTGACGGGAAGCCCGTCCTTTTCACCAATATGCGCCTCGACCGCGACACTGTCCCGGAGGGGCTTTTTTGTTATGATGTGCGGGATTCCGATGATCTGGACGGCAGCTTTGCCGAGATCAAACGGTCTGTGATGGTCAACCACTGGGGAACCATCCTGTGCCGGGAGCCGTTTCCGTTGGATGAACACGGCGGTTATTATCCGGATGACTGGGGATTTATCGACCAGGATATGAGCCTTACGGAATTTCAGCAGGCAGCGCCGGAACAGCTTGCGGCTGTTATGAAGAAGGAACCTTCCTATTCCGGTATGGAGATGAAATGACAGATAACGACCGTCGCAGGCAAAGGAGGTGATGCAGCATCAACAGCTTTATCAGTTGGGTGGGTGGTAAAAAGGCCCTCCGCAAGTTGATTTATACCATGTTCCCGGCTAAGTTTGACCGTTATATTGAGGTATTCGGAGGCGGTGGCTGGGTGCTGTTCGGGAAGCCGCCCGACCAGAGGTGCATGGAGGTCTATAACGATTACAATTCCAATCTGGCAAACCTGTTCTACTGTGTGAAGAACCGGACGGGATCGCTCCTGCGTGAACTGGGTTTCCTGCCCATCAACAGCCGTGATGAGTTTACCGTAATCCGTAACTTCCTCGACAAACAGGAATTCGACACCCGGTTCTTAAACGAGGAACTGGAGCTGGCCGAGATTTCCCTGCCGCCGCCGGAGTATGAGGAAATAAAGGCGATTCTGCAGGAGAACGCGGAGGTGACGGACGTCAAGCGTGCGGCGGCATTTTTTAAACTCATCCGTTACAGCTATGGGAGCGGATGTACCTCGTATGGCTGCCAGCCCTTTGATGTGCGGAAATGCTTTGCGGCCATCTGGCAGGCATCCCGGAGGCTTTCGGATACCGTGGTGGAAAACAAAGACTTTGAGGCGCTGATCCGGCAGTACGACCGGGACAACGCCTTTTTCTATTGCGATCCGCCTTATTATGAAACGGAGGGTCACTATGCCGTAGTGTTCCGGAAAGAGGATCACGCACGGCTTAGGGATGCGCTGGCTGTGAGTAAAGGGAAATGGATGGTCAGCTACAACGACTGCGAATTCATCCGGGAACTGTACGCCGGTTATACCATCACAGCCGTCACCCGCATCAACAACCTGGCCCAGCGTTATGACGGGGGCTGTGAATTCCCGGAGGTCATCATCACCAATTACGATCCAAGAGAACAGGAACGGACAGAGCCAAGGCAGCTTCATCTGTTTTCCCTATATGATGAGGACGAGGATGACCGCTATGCGATAGCAGAGCCGACCGGCTCGGAAAGTGAGGCAATATGAATCAGTCAGAAAAGAAAATGACACCAGCACCGCCGGAAGGGAACGTCCTTTCCCTCCCAAATATCATGCTGGAAGCGGCGGGGATTCCCAAAGACAGCGACCTGACAGTGGAAACACTCCCCGGTGTCCTGTTAATTGGCCATGAGGAACCGTTTAAGACGGTAACCCATCCCCTGCTTGGACTGCTGGAGGATTTGGGGATTCCGTTTGAGGATGTCAGACAGGCGCTGGAGGAAGGAGGATATCTTGACAAATAAAACAATTTACAAACTGGTGGACGGAAAAGGCCGTGTGTTGATACCCAAGGCATTGCGGGACGCGGCAAAGATGGAATATGGCGACATTGTGCGTCTCGGCCTTGCGGACGGCAGGGTGACGGTGCGCAAGGTGGACATCGTGGAAGCTGGCGACCAGTCCCCGGAAGCCGTGGAAGCCTATGTGCGGGCGGCGTTCAAATCCATGCCGGACGCCACAAGGCTGGAACTGATTGGCGAATTGAGCACCCTGCTCCAGAAAAAGGAGGGATAAACCGATGCGAATCTTTACACATGAGGATTGTGACCAGACCGGCTTTGGATTTTCCCTGAAAAATAAGGTGGTTGTCCTGCCACAGTCTGTGCTGCCCGAAGATCATCCGGGGCAGATTTTCTTTTGCACAGGCGGCAATGGGGCGAATCCCAATCCCATTGGGCGGTCGGTATTTCTGGTTTCCCTGTCCACCGGAGAGCAGTGCCGATTCCTGCGCGGCGATGTGATGGGGACGCTGAAGCCGGAGCTTCTGCCCGATGAGGCCAAGCTGCAGCTTTCGCAGATCCGCCCATCCGGCGCGTTAGATCTTTCCAGTCATGCGCCGCAATACTCCGGTTACAGTTTTCTGCCCGATGGACGGTATGCTGCGGGCGTCTGGCTGAGCTCCCCGCAGGAGGTCATGGGGTATATGGAAATGCAGAAGCCCTATCAGTACCGGGTACTCATCTGTGACCAGTATGACTTCTCCGTTATGGAGGTGGTAAAGGGGGAACTGGTTTTCCCATCACAGGAAGAACTCGAAGCGTTTCGTCAGGGACAAAAAAGCGGAGGCATGACCATGACATAAAAGGAGGGAACGGCTATGAAACCGATCCGCATTGAAAGCGGCATCATCGTCTACTACGGAAACCGGGTGGGCCGTGTGTCGGCTGGCCGCGCTGTGGTTGATCCCATGTTTGAGGGGCCGGAATTAATTGATTTCCTTACAAAGCAGCGGAATATCCGTGAGGTTCATTGGACAGACGGGATGTTTGACCGGCTGATGAGCGCCCCCAGGGACGCCCGCGAAATGGAGGTATTAAAGAACTGCCGTATCTGGCAGCTCAAGCCTGATGTGGATATCAGGATGAAATTCGTGAGCTATGACGAACTGTGCAAAAACTTCGGCCCGCCTGATCTGGAAAATTACCAGCAGGTGTATGACGGCGCAGTAGAAACCAATGACCTGGCCGCGCTTTATACCAAGTTCTACCTTGACTACCCGGCCAGTTATACCGGACACATCATTTCCATGAGCGATGTGCTGGAGCTTTATGATGAATCCGGCAGCACCTTCCACTACGTTGACCGTATCGGCTTTAGGCAGGTAGACTTTGAACCGCCTGGACAGTCGATGGCACAAGGGCCAGTCATGCAGTTTTAACAGGCGGCATTGTCCGTCTGTTTTTACTGAATAGAAACAGAAAGGACGCTTTTCTCATGAAAAAGCAGAAGAAAAAAAGGAGGAACCACCATGACAGAACTGGATATCCGCATTACTTCGATGTACCCGCCCGGTTCACAGGGAGGAACAAGGGCGTATGCCTCGACAACCATAGACAGCTTCCGCGCAGGAAGCGCCCCAGCCCGGTCAGCAGATGACCGGAATGTAACTGTGAAACCACAAAATCTTAAATTTATGGAGGAAAACACAATGAAGAAGATCAGAAATCAAGTAATCAAGTTCCGCACCGCTGCATCCATGAAAGTCCTGCAGGCAAAGTATAAACTGACGGAAAATACCGGGGAGGGGTATGTGGATACTGCGGTCAAGATCCTCCTCTGCGTAGTGCTGGGCGCTTTGCTGCTGGCAGGTCTCTATGCCCTGTTCAATGACACCGTGCTGCCCACCCTGACCCGCCGTATTCAGGAAATGTTCAACTATGCCGGATAATCCGGCAGCCCTGCTGGCGGAGGCCACGGCGGCATTTTTCCCGGTACTGATTCCGGTACAGGCAGGATTATTTCTCCTTCTGCTGTTGGCGGTGTCCTTTTGTGATATCCGCAGCCGGGAAATCCCTGACAGCCTGCAGGTTGCCATCGCGGCATCGACATTCCTGTGCTTTTCACCGGGAAATCTGCCGGGCATTCTTGGTGCGCTGCCGTACCTTGTGATTGCCCTGTTTTTTGGCGGTGGACACAGCATCGGAGGCGGGGATATCAAGCTGGCGGCGTCCACCGGCCTTGTGCTGGGACTGCCAGCCAGCCTGGCCGCTTCCATGCTGGGGCTAACTGCTTTCACGGTCTTTGGAATTACCTGTACCTGTATCGGACAGCTTCGCGGGCAGAAAGAAAAAATGGCCTTTCCCGTGGGGCCATTTCTCGCGGCTGGCGCTGCCGCCGCCTATTTTATGAAAATTGGAGGACTGATCCTATGAAGAAGAAAACAATCATTGCCATCTGCACCGCTGTTCCCGTTGCCGCACTGGCAGCCTTTTGGTATCGCCGTTGCCACAGAACGTATTCGGCGCAGTAAACAGAACGGGCGGGCTTTAAAACAAGGTCCGCCATGATAAAGGGAGAATCAAATGGAACAACGAACAGATGCTTCAGCGTGGTATTATGAACGGTCTGAATTAAATGGAATGGAACTATGGGGAACCGGAGCCGCCCTGGATCACAGCACGGTTCTTGAAGGGCTTTATTGCTACGATCTTTATGGCACGGGAGTACCGGATGACGCCGACAATAACTTTATTTCCAGGGAGCCGGTGGAAACCGGCTGTGTCGGAGCCATCCTTTCCGCCAGGCCGTTACCGTTTGGAGGGAAAGAATCCCTGGGCCTACAAAAGATGCGCTTCTTTGACGAGGAACCATTATGCACTTTGAGTCAAATCGTGGATCAGATGCAGATGGCGGAACAGGTTCAGACCCAGACAGGATACCAAAATCAAAGTATTTAACTCCGGGAGGAAAACAGAATGCAATTTGTGAAAAATAGAACCGTGATTGGTGTGCTCTGCATTGTATTGTCGCTGATTATCTGTTTTGCAGTCACACCGCTTTTTAATCAGAGCATCAGCGAAAAAACTGAAATCGTCCGGGTGGTGAAGCCGGTAAAGGTGGGCGAGGAAATCACTGCAGACAAGGTAAAAACCGTGGAGGTGGGAGGCTATAACCTGCCGGACGACGTGGTAAAAGATTTCGATACCGCCATCGGCAAGTTTGCGTCTGCCGACCTCGTCCCCGGCGATTATATCATCGCATCCAAGATTGCAGATGAACCTGCGGCCGAAAATGCCTATCTCTATAACCTGAACGGGGAAAAGCAGGCCATCTCCGTATCAGTGAAAGCCTTTGCCAACGGTCTCTCCGGCAAGCTGCAGAGCGGCGATATCGTATCGGTCATTGCTCCGGATTACAGGAAACAGGGGGCGACCGTTATCCCCTCCGAATTGCAGTATGTGGAGGTGATTGCGGTCACGGCCAACAGCGGATATGACGCCAATACCGGCGATCGGGCAGAGGGGGATTCGGAAAAGGAACTGCCTGGAACGGTCACGCTGCTGGTCACCCCGGAGCAGTCAAAGGTTCTCGCCGAGCTGGAAGCGGACGGCAAGCTGCATCTTTCCCTTGTCTATCGCGGTAATCAGGCCAACGCCGCCGCATTTATTACGGCGCAGGAGTCTGTGCTGCTGGAACTGTATCCGCCCGCTGAAGAAGCGGAAGAAAACGCGTCGGAAAAAGCTGGAGAAAATGGCAGTTCTGAATCTACGGGAAACGAGGGTTCCGGACCCGCCGATACGCCGGAAAGCGAGGTGGAGTGACCGTGAACTTTCTGAAAAACAGCATTTTCAGCCGGAAAGACGGTGAGGATGCAGCCGATATGGAGCCAGAGAACGAAAACCAGATGCTGGCCGTCTGGGGCAGTCCCGGCTCCGGAAAGACCACCACGGCGGTCAAGCTGGCGGCGCGGCTGGCACAGCAGCACCGGGATGTGGCTCTGCTGTTATGTGATATGAACACCCCCATGCTCCCCTGTATCTGTCCACCCACGGAACTGGAGGAAGAACATTCCCTTGGCAGTATCCTCGCCGCCAGCCATGTGTCGGAATCCTTGGTGAAACATAACTGTATCACACATAAGAAATTCAGGCACTTAACACTGATTGGAATGCGGAAGGGGGAAAACGAATATACCTATCCGCCCTATGAACGCCAGCAGGCCGAGGGACTCTTAAACTGCCTGCGGAATATCGCGCCCTATATTGTAATTGACTGCGGCAGCTATATCGCCAACGACATCCTCTCGGCCATTGCTCTGATGGAGTCTGACGCGGTGCTGCGGCTGGTGAACTGCGACTTAAAATCCATCAGCTATCTGTCCAGCCAGCTTCCGCTCCTTCGGGAAAACAAATGGGATGCGGAAAAACAGTATAAGGTGGCCAGCAACGTGCGACCCAATGAAGCCAGCGACCACATTGAGCAGGTGCTTGGCAGCGTGACGTTCCAGCTCCCCCATTCAGAGGAAGTGGCGGCGCAGGTGCTGGAGGGGAATCTGTTTAAGGAACTGAGCCTGAAGGACAGCCGGGGCTACCGCAAGACCATCGAATCCATCACAAGGGAGGTGTTCGGATGTTAGGAGAAAAACGGAACAGAGCCGCATTCCATGGGGATTCCGTACAAAGTGTTCCAGAAGAAAAAGTGTCCGGGATGCCCCTTGAATCAGAGCCTGCTGCAGGTCACAAACCGGTATCGGAACAGCCGAACAAATTTGATGATCTGCAGTTTGGCCCGGACTATCCTGTGGGGGACAGCGCCTGGAAGGTGCGGGAAGAAGAATCCGTATCTGATGTGCCGAATCCTGGCATGACAGCAGATGAGAAAACGGCTGCGGAGGAAGAACCGCCTGCTGATGAGATGCAAAGCCTTTCCCCGCAGCGCAAGACGGCCCGAACGCTGCGCACCCATGACCTGTTCTTTACCGCGGAGGACAGCAGCCGGGATTTTACCTCTGTGCTGCGGGAGGTGCAGACATATCTTTCCAAAGAGTACAGCAGTCTGGTCACCGGCGATGGCAGCGAGGAAGTCAAGGCGCAGATTCGGCGATTTGCGGGCAAGTACATTCTGGATCACCGGATTGCGGTTGAGGGAATGACCACCGATGAGCTGATTGACGGAATCTATTCCGAGATGGCGGAGTTCGGTTTCCTGACTAAATATGTTTACGGCGAGGGTATTGAGGAGATCGACGTCAACGCATGGGACGATGTGGAAGTGCAGTATTCGGGCGGTGTCACAAGGAAACTCACGGAACACTTCGACAGCCCGGAGCACGCCATCAACGTAGTGCGCCGGATGCTCCATGTGTCCGGCATGGTATTGGACGATGCCAGCCCCAGCGTCCTCGGACACCTCTCCAAGAACATCCGTATCGCTGTGCTGAAATCGCCCATTGTGGATGAGGATGTGGGCGTGGCGGCATCCATAAGAATCGTGAATCCGCAGAGCATGAAGAAAGAGGACTTTGTGAATGGCGGCACTGCCACCGGCCAGATGCTGGACTTTCTGTCTGAGTGCATCCGCTACGGCATTTCCGTCTGTGTGGCCGGGGCGACTTCCTCTGGTAAGACAACTCTGCTTGGCTGGCTCTTAACCACCATCCCGGACAGCAAGCGTATCTACAGCATTGAAAACGGCTCCCGTGAGCTGGCGCTGGTGCGCCGGGACGCGGAGGGACGTGTGAAAAACTCCGTCATCCATACTCTGACCCGCGACAGTGAGAATGAGCGCCAGCGGGTGGATCAGATTGCCCTGTTAGACATGGCGCTTCGTTTTAACCCCGATGTGATTGTGGTGGGCGAGATGCGCGGACCGGAGGCCAACGCGGCGCAGGAAGCCGCCAGAACCGGTGTGGCCGTGGTCACCACCATCCATTCCATGAGCTGTGATGCCACCTACCGCCGTATGGTTTCCCTGTGCAAGCGTGCCGTGGACATGAGCGATGAAACGCTGATGGGATTTGTGACGGAAGCCTACCCCATCGTAGCCTTCTGCAAGCAGCTTGAAAACAAAGATCGCCGCCTGATGGAGATTATGGAGTGTGAAATCCTGCCGGACGGCACAAGGAACTTCCGGCCGCTGTTCCAGTACCAGATTACGGAAAACCGGGTGGAGAACGGAAAATTCATTGTCACCGGCGAGCATAAGCAGGTAAACCCCATCTCGGACAGCCTCGCCCGCCGCCTGATGGAAAACGGGATGCCGCAGGAAATATTGACACAGCTCTGCCGGATTTCTGATATCAGAAAGGAGGAAAAAACCGCATGACAGCCATTCAATTATTAGCCTGTGCCGGACTGATTGTCGGTGCATTTTTACTGCTGGGCTTAAAACCAGTGGAATTTACGGACGGGCTGTTTGCCTTTTTGCTCCGGCCAAAGCACAGCATCCGGGAGGACATCAAAACCTCTACCAATCGGAAGAAGCCCGGCCCGTTTCGCCGGGAAATCACGGAGGCGCAGACCGTCCTTGAAATGACCGGACGCGGGAAGCGTTTCTCACTGGTATGCGCGGTTTCGCTGGCGCTGTTCTGCCTGGGCGGTTCCCTTGCCATCCTTCTGGGAAACTTCTTTCTGGCTCCGGTGATGGCGGCGGGTTTTATGTTCCTGCCGTTCTGGTATGTGAAGCTGACCGCCAGCCACTATAAACGGGATATCTCCGCCGAGCTGGAAACGGCGCTGTCCGTGATTACCACCGCCTACCTGCGTACCGAGGACATCGTGACCGCCGTGGAGGAAAATACCGCCTATCTAAATCCGCCCGTTTCTAAAGTGTTCCGGGACTTTCTGATGCAGATTAAGCTGGTGAATCCGGATATTGAGGCGGCACTGAAAACCATGCAGGGCCGGATTGACAACGAGGTGTTCCGGGAGTGGTGCGACGCGCTCTGCGACTGCCAGCACGACCGGAGCTTAAAAACCACCCTGACGCCTATTGTGGCGAAACTGTCGGATATGCGGAATGTGAACGCGGAGCTGGAGTACATGATTGCAGAGCCGCGCAAGGAATTTCTAATCATGGTGATTTTTGTGGTGGGCAACATCCCGCTGATGTATCTGTTAAATAAGGACTGGTATGATGTGCTGATGCACACGCCGCTGGGGCAGATTATCCTGGCGATTACGGCGGCGGTCATCTTTATCTCGGCTGGCTTTGTGGTGAAGCTGACCCGTCCCATTGAGTACAGGAGGTGATGTCATGACGGGACTCTTGTTTTTATTCGGGCTGTTCTTAGCTCTCGGCCTGTTCTTTCTGGCGGCAGCCCTGCTGCGTCTCCCCACCATAGGCGCGGCAAAAGCCATGCTGGGGACGGTGAAGCAGGAAAAGAAAGCAGCCAAAACGGTGGAAACTTACCTGATGACCGTGGCGGTGCGGCTGGCAAAATACATCCGGATGGATGAATATAAGCGCAGTCGGATGAACAACGTGCTGAAAGCCAGCGGCATGAACCTGACACCGGAGGTCTATCAGGCGTATGCCTTTGTCAAATCTGGTGCTGTCCTTTTGGGCATTGTCCCTTGTATGTTTCTCCTGCCGTTATTGTCTCCTGTTGTCGTAATCCTGGCGGTTCTGATTTATTTCAAAGAGAGCCAGAAAGCCGATGAAAAACTGAAAGCCAAGCGGGACGAGATCGAGGGAGAACTGCCCCGTCTGGTTGCCACCATCGAGCAGGAACTGAAGGCCAGCCGCAATGTCATCGGGATGCTGGAACGGTTCAAAGAGAACGCGGGGACTGCCCTGACCAGCGAACTGGACGTCCTACTGGCGGATATGCGCTCCTCCAACTATGAAGCGGCGCTCACCCGGTTTGAGGCAAGACTCAATTCGCCCATGCTCTCTGATGTGGTGCGCGGCCTGATCGGCGTGCTGCGAGGTGACGACAGCGCTGTGTATTTCCAGATGCTGTCCCATGATTTCAAGCAGATGGAACTGCAGCGGTTAAAGGCGCAGGCGCAGAAGATCCCTCCAAAAATCCGGGTATTCTCCTTTGCCATGCTGATGTGTTTCCTGCTGACCTATCTGGCGATTATCTGCTATGTGGCGGTGACCAGCCTTGGCGGGATGTTTTAAGAGAGGGGGTTCTGTATGCCTTCAAAGCCAATTCAATATCAGGGGAAGCTCTACCCGTCAAAAACAGAATTGTGTCAGGAATTTGGAATTGATTATAATTTATTTGTTCAGCGTGAAATGAGAGGCTGGAGCATTGAGGATGCGATTAAAACCGGTGTGGGTGAATTGTGGGCTAACAGGACTCCGGTTGAATTCCGTGGAGTCCTCTACCCCAGTGTCAAGTCGGTGGCGGATGAATACGGACTGTCCTATTCCCGTCTCAGCCATTTTTACTACCGGAACAACGATATAGACCAGGCGGTGCAAAGATGTGTAGAATCGCAAGGCGTTTCTATTGAACTCTGGGGCCGGAGCTATTATGGCGTCAGCGATGTTGCCATGAAATTTGGGCTGAAGTACGCCGCATTAGTCTGGAGGATGCGGGATGGCACGGGACTGGAACAGGCCGTCAAAACCATGCTGGAAGAAGAACCGGTGATTTTCAGGGGAAAACAATATGAAAACTTTGTGGACTTGTGTGCGGAGTATCATATCCAGCCGGGAAATGTGTATGAGAGACTGAGGTATGGGCTGACATTGGAAGATGCCCTGACGCGAGGGATAAAAAACACGGGAAACCGGAGGACAATTTATTATGAAGGGAAAGAATATCCAAGCCATCGGGATTTATGCCGGGCCTATGGACTTTCTGAACTGTGTGTAAGGGAACAGACAAGGCGCAATCCACTTCAGTTTCTGGATGCCTTTCAGCTCCTGGTTGACTTAAAAGAGCAGGCTGGGATTCCAAGGGAGGAATACTTAAATTATATTCCCGGTTGTCGGGTTCGGGGGAAGAATTATAAAACAGCCGCGCGGTTTGCAGCAGAGTTTGGAATAACCGCTTCAACACTGTATACCTACAAATCCAGGCATGACTGCAGCACTGTTTTTGAAGCCTTTGAACAAATGCAGGAGGAAGTCAGGTGCGCTTATTTAAAGGAGGGTAAACCGGAATTTTATTCTGACCTGCTAAAGAAGTATGACGACTATCAGATAAAGAAGATGAACCTGGAAAAGGTAGCGGTCCCCCGCTATCCGACAATCCAGGGATTTGATTTTCATACGGACTGCTATGATACCCTGGCAATTTATGAAGGACTGCTGAATCAGAGGATTATGGAGATAACCGGGGGAACTCAAACGCCGCAGATGGAGGGGCTAAAATGATAGTGAGAGATATGGCAGGCAAAGTGGTTCGTGGCGGTGTGTATCCGATGATGGAGAAAACCGCAGCGCTGATATTGGGACAGGAGGTGGTCATGTGCTGAAGCGGCTTCAAAATGTTTGGAAAGACAGGCAGGCCGAGGGATATATTGATGTTGTTGTGCTGGTGCTGTGCGCCGTACTGGTGCTGGCGCTGGCAATCCGGATTCTGCCCGTGTTCGTGGCAAAACAGCAGCTTGACACTTTTGCCACGGAACTGGTGCGGGAAGCCGAAGTCACGGGCCGGGTCGGGTCGGAAACCTCCCGACGCGCCGCCATTCTGCGGGAAAAGACCGGTATTGATCCGGATATCTCGTGGTCAACGGGCGGCAGAATCCAGCTTAACGAGGAAGTGACGGTCACCCTGACGCTGCGCCGGAACATCGGCCTGTTCGGCGGGTTCGGCTCCTTCCCCATTACCCTGCGGTCACAGGCCGCAGGAAAATCAGAAGTCTATTGGAAATGAGGGGAGGATGCAGTTGGCTGAGAAAATCAAACAGATCCTAAAAGACCGGCGGGGCGTGTCCTTTCCTCTGGTGATCGGCGTCACGCTGGCGCTGGTGATGATTCTGTGCGGCGTGAGTGAATATTTCCGCTTGCAGATCATTGCCGCAGGCGTCAGGGAAGCTGTGGAGGATGCCATCATTTCCACGGTAAACGACAACTATGCCGGTGTGTACCACGGAGTGCGGGAGGGCTATTCGGGAAGCTATCTGCCGGCAGGGGAGTCTGACTGGGAAACGGCGGTCAGTGAAAGTGATATTTATACTTATCTCGATAGTACCATCGGCACGGAGTGGAGCGGCGGCAGACACGTTAAATATGCGGGTGACTCCGGCAGGGCGATGGAATATGCCATTGACAGTCTGGATGTAACCATCCGCAATGCGCCTCTGGCTCCCTCCGACCCCGAAAATGCCCAGCGGTTTGAGGCCGATGCCGTCATCCGGCTGGAGGTTCCGGTACGGTTTGGCGGCAGGCTTCTGCCCTCCATGTTCATCACTTTGAAGGTGCAGGCCGGTTATATCGAAGTATTCTAAAAAACTTCGGGAAGAAACAGGGAAGTTGCTGGACTTTTGAAAAAGTATGTAGTATGTTGTGACGTAACAAGAGAAACCATTACCCCAAAAGGAGGAATCCCTTATGAAATTAAGTGAAAAAACGAAAAAATATCTTGCCATCAGCGGCGGCGCGGTAATCTGTGTCGGGCTGATCGCGGCTATCAGCCTTCAGTTTAACAAAACTCCCGTAGGTGAGGATACGCTTCCGGAGAAGAATCCCGGCGTGGTGGAAATCGTAGTCGATCCCAGCAGCCTTGCCACCTCCCCAGAGGAACCAGTCACAGAAGAAACCAAGGTAATCGTCCAGCCGAACACGGAAACGGCGGCAGACAGCACGGAATCCAGCCAGCCGGTGGATACCAGACCGGCGCAGACCGACCAGACGGAGCAGAGCATCCAGCCGGAGGTCACAAAACCGGCAGAACCGAGCCAGGAAGTGAAAAAGGATGCTACACAGAAGCCGGATGGAACTAAGGTGGAGACTCCGCCAGTGCCGGTGGTACATGAGGAAGTTGTCCAGCCGACAGAAACGGAATCCGCGCCGAATCAGCCGCAGGGTGGGGATGTGCAGGACGGAAAAACCTACCTGCCCGGATTCGGATACATTGAAAACAGCGGGTCGAATCAGGAAAACTATGCGGAAGATATGTTTGAAAATGGAAACAAGATTGGCAATATGGATTAAAAACCTAAGTGCAGAACAAAGAGGCATCACAGAAACGTGGCGCCTTTTTTCGTGGTGGAAGGAGGATACTGTGAAAAAGAAAATGTTGCTGCCGATGCTACTCATGCTCCTCTCGTTGGCGTTTACCGTTCCGGTCTATGCTGTCGGTGATGGGAATATTGATAATGGCGGCGGCAGTATGGGACAGGGAACAAGCCAGAATTCATGGTCACCGGGAAACGAGGGGGTACGTGTGACGGTAATCCGTGTAACGGATAGGGAGCCGGTAACCAGACCCATTGATTTGACCAATAAGACCCCTGCGGCCACGCTGTTCCATTTTGGCAAGGTCAGTAAGATTTCTTACAACGGCGGGATGTCCCTCCATCCGGTCCAGGGGAATTACGCATATACAAGACCGGCCCAGGCCCTTCCCAAAATCATCAGCTCCAAGAGCCTGGGACAGTCCAGCATTGAAGAAATCAAAGGGTATTTTACGGATGAGCAGGTGATACGCAGCATCGCGGGAATTACCGGGATGCAGTTTGAGGTGCTGACAAATGGGGAATACCGTCTGCTGATTGAACCCATCGCGTATTACAAATTTGAAGGTGTTATGATTGCCACAACAGCCACCGAGGCGGCCCTGTATGATGAGCAGTTAAGCGGCGGCCTGCGCTCCCGGATGCAGGGGGTAACCCATCAGAATCTGCCGTTGTCCATGTTCCTTGAAACAGCGGACCTTGGCTATCCGGCATGGGCGGGAAGCCGGAATTCTCCCGCATCCAATGCCGATATCAAGTCCAGCCTTGGGCTTGGCATTGTGCGGTTCAATGAAGTCCCACCGGAAGCGCCGGAAGTCAGCACCTTTGATTATGAGTACCGCACCAATACCGAAGTCATCACGGCCGTCGATGTTAGCGGCGGCCAGAGCGATCCGGATCACCCCGTGTCGGTTACCTTCCACGTGGCGGGCCGAAGCTATAGGGTGAGTAACGTCTATTACCCGGAGGGCGACAGCCAGCTCGCATGGATTCGCTGGACGACGCCGGACGAGCCACAGACCATGACTATCACGGTCCGCGTCCATGGCGGCGGCTCGGTGAGCAAAGGAACCATCAACGTGAACATTGTGGATCTGGATGAAAATCCGCCGCCCGATCCCAATGCAGATGACCGAAACGATGGATTTGCCCGGCCATCGCTACCGGAGAACCCACAGGCGACTTCGGCAGACTGGGGTGTGTGGCGGCCATGGTGGTATGAGCATTGGGTATGGCACAGCGGCGATGACGATGATGACGGATATTGGTGCGACCACGGCTGGTGGAAGTTCGATCTCGACCGATACTCCGCCAGCCTTAGCGCTTCCATGCACATTGCACCGGACGAAAAGGCTCCAACAGCCAGCGGCAGAACCCTGAAATCAGGGTATGGGATCAATGAAAAAGTCACCACCCGTGTAAACACGAATCAAAGTTCAGCGGTTACGGCGGCACAGAATGCGGTTACCTATTTCCCGGAGTTCCAGTACCAGGGATTCTGGCGGCTTCTTGACCGGATGGGCGGCGGCTACAACTTGACCCATGAATTCAAAGAAAACCGCTACAGCACTTATAACCGGCGTACCCATTTCACGCCCATATGGTATCCGGACGGCAGCTATACACCCTATACCTGGTTAATCGACTGCTGGACGCCTGCCGGGATGCTCTCCATGAACCTCACCGATTCGGTGACGGTGAGCGGCAACCTCTGGAGCGACTGGCACATTGCGCCGCAGAATCCAGATTAAAGGAGGAAACGAAAATGGCTTATGAACGAATTGCCAGGCCGGATGGCTGTCTGTACCATTATACGACCCGCGGCCATCTGGATAGTATCCTGCGGGATGGCCGTATCCGGCGCATGGGCGATACTGAGTGCTGGTTCTGCACGTCACTGGAAAACACGCTGGCGGTGATGGCGCGTACCGTCATGCAGGAGGGCAAGCCTTATTTTGGCATTGGCGGCGTACTGAAGCGTTACCCCGCATTTGTGCCGGAGGATTATGTGATCCTCAAGCTGGAACCGCGTTATCAAAACGGCGATTGGGTGTGCTGGAATTATGAACTGCCGCCCGGTGCGCCGCCGGAGCTGACGGAAGAAGCGGGTGTGTTCAGCCGTCTGAAGGTGGGCTATCGCGGCGACTTAAAATTCCGGGAGCATCCGGAAATCATTGAAGTTGCCCCGTTGCTTTTGGAGCAGACGCCGCAGCAGAGTCTCACTATGTAACCTCTTAAACAGCAGAAAAAGAACAAAGACTGCAGAACCGGATACGTCGGCTCTGTGGTCTTTTCTTTTTTCAGACCTCAAAATGAAGGGAGAAATCAAATGAAAATGAAACGAATTGCTCTGCTTGTGTGCGTGGCCGCCCTGACGGCCTGCGTGTTCGGAGTCCCGGCTTATGCGGCCAGCGGCGATGTGGCCGGAGCGATTGAGGGGACATGGACAACAGCCTCCCAGCAGATCAAGACCGTGGTGGACAACGTGGTGTTCCCCGCCATCGACCTGATCCTTGCCGTGTTCTTCTTTGCCAAGCTCGGAACGGCGTACTTTGACTACAGGAAACATGGACAGTTTGAATGGGCGGCCCCAGCCATCCTGTTCTCCTGCCTTGTGTTTACCCTGACTGCCCCGCTCTATGTGTGGCAGATACTTGGAATGTAAAGGAGAATAAGTCTATGGGATGCTGGGGAATAACCGCATTTGAGTCAGATGCGGGACTGGATGCTGTCGGTCTGCTCAGAGAACATCTGACGGAGGATGGCAGGCTGGAGCTTGAAAATCTGATTGAAGCCTTGCGACAGGATGACTGGAATGCACCGCCTGATGTGTGACGCGGTGTTTGAAGATGTCAAATTCGTAGGGAATACCTGCTATGGCAGGCTGACTGACAACATCCGGGTTAAAATCAATTTTCAGACCGGCATTTCTGCCGACAACTACGACCGGCTGAAGGTGACTCTTCTCAACCGAAGTGAGGGACCGGTTGACAGCATGGTGATACGTTTTCATGACCTGTGGGGCAGGAAACAGACCAGCAATCCAAACTTCCGTGAAGGAGTCAGCCCCCATATATGGCAGGACGGTAATAAGGCGGACTGGTATGTATACCACCCAAACAAAACCGACTACCGGCAGCTCTCAGAGGCGGTTGGAACCTATCTGTCGGTGTTTCAGGAACCGGTACAGGGTCAGCAGATGGGACAGAATATGTGCTGATGCTGTGTTTCTGTTGCTGGTTTTACAACTGTGATGCGTATTTTCAGTATGATATACAACTGTTTGTGGAGTTCCAGCCAGGAAAGGAAGTGAGAAGAAAACGTGTTTATATGGGACTTTGTCGCCGACACCGTACTGGGCCAGATTATCGACTGGATCTATGGCCAGATTGTAGGGTTCCTCGGCGATTTTTTTATGCAGATGGGCAACATGGGAGCCGATTTATTTGAGATGAGCTGGGTGCAGTCCATCGTGCTGTTTTTTTCGTATCTGGCGTGGGCGCTGTATGTTACCGGCCTTGTGGTGTCCGCCTTTGAATGCGGGATTGAATACCAGACCGGACGCGGCAGCGTCAGGGAAAGCGCCTTAAACGCCATCAAAGGATTTATGGCCGTCAGCCTGTTCACCGTTGTGCCGGTGGAGCTTTATAAGCTCTGCGTATCTTTGCAGGGTGGCTTCACGGCAGGAATCACCGGATTGGGCGAGGACTTCGGGACGGTGGCCTCTGGTATCATCACCTCCCTGCAGGATGCGGGGACATGGGAACAGGCGGTCACTTCCGGTGCGCTGGGCGGATTAGGCAGCGTCACCAGTCCCATCCTGATGATTTTTATCCTGATCATGATGGGGTACGCCATCATCAAAGTGTTTTTTGCCAACCTAAAACGCGGCGGCATCCTGCTGATCCAGATTGCGGTGGGCAGTCTTTATATGTTCAGTGTTCCGCGGGGATACATTGACGGCTTTGTGGGCTGGTGCAAACAGGTGATTGGGCTGTGCCTGACTACCTTTCTGCAGGCAACCATTCTGACCGCCGGTCTGCTGGTGTTAAAGGACCATGCCCTGCTGGGCCTTGGCCTGATGCTCTCGGCGGGTGAAATCCCCCGCATTGCCGGACAGTTCGGTCTGGATACCGGCACACGGGCCAACGTGATGGGGGCCGTCTATGCGGCGCAGGGCGCGGTAAACCTGACCAGAACCATTGTGCAGACAGTGGCAAAATAGAAAAGGGGTGAAAGATGAAACTGATTTATGTGACCTCTCACTATGCCGGGGAAGTGGAAAATGGCTTTGCCATTGGAGTGCCATGGGGGACTTTACAGACAGAGTTCCAGTCAGCCGCGCCTGTCATGGGGATGTCCTGATGATGACGCTTGGAAGTCTGTTCGATGGGATTGGAGGGTTTCCCCTGGCCGCCGTCCACTATGGGGTGACGCCCCTGTGGGCAAGCGAAATCGAAGCCTTTCCCATCGAAGTGACGAAAATCAGATTCCCCGATATGATTCACGTCGGGGATATCACAAAACTAAACGGAGCGGAACTGCCGCCCGTGGACGTCATCTGCGGCGGATCGCCCTGCCAGGATTTATCCGTGGCCGGAAAACGACAGGGACTTGCGGGCGAGAGGTCGGGATTGTTCATGGAGCAGGTCCGCATCGTGAAAGAAATGAGGGATGCGGATGAACGAAGAAATGTACCAGCTCACCTTGTCCGACCTCGATACCTCGTTTGGGAAAACGTCCCCGGAGCCTTCTCCTCCGCGGAGGGTGAGGACTTCCGGGCGGTGCTTGAGGAAATTGTCCGCGTTAAGGATGGCGCCTGTCATGTTCCTCGACCTGACACCGGGCGCTGGGAATCTGCTGGGGGAATCCTTCTGGGAACTGAGTTCAGTCTGGCTTGGAGAGTCCTCGATGCTCAATACTGGGGAGTCGCCCAGCGCCGCCGTCGTATCTTCCTTGTCGCAGATTTTGGAGGCTGCACCGCCCCAGAAATATTATTTAAGCAGAACTGCCTGTTTGGGAATCCTGCGGAGGGCCGAGGCGAGGGGCAAGGAACTGCCGCCCCAGCTAAAGGAGGCGCTGCTGATACAGGCGGGACTTGTCTGACTCCATGGGATGTGCAGAGCCGCCGCATTTTCGGGGAAAACGGTACATGGCCCGCGCTCTACGGCGGCGAAGGCGGTGGACATGGATATATAAAGACAGAAGAAAAAAAGAAAGAGGTCTTTGCCTTCCACATCAACCAGAGGGAGGAAACCATTGACCTGGGCGGGATATCCGGTGCTTTGATGGCAACCACAAATATGCAGATGCAGACCTTTGTGAAGGAGCCGGTTCTGTGCCTGAATGACCAGGGCGGGGAGCGGATGGATGTGACGGAAGGAATTACAGCAACCCTGCGGGCCGGAATGGGAGGAAACATCCCGATTGTGCCGCAGCCCTTTGCGGCGGGGGCGGCAGGGACCCTCCAGGCACAGGAGCAAGGAAATCAGCCGCTGATTTTTGATAACCATGCACAGGATTCCAGATTTACCGGACCGGTAGAAGTCTCACAAACGGTGTCAGCTGGCTTTGGAATGGGCGGAAACAACCAGCCGCTGGTGATGTCCACCTGGCAGGGAGCCGCGGAAATAGGTGGAAATGGCAGTCCGACCAGCCCGGACAGCGCCGGGATGAGCGGCAGCAATCAGCCAATCCTGTTTGAGAACCACGGCATTGATGCCCGTTATACGGGCCCCCATGAGGTGGCGCCAACCATGTCCGCACGGTATGGGACGGGTGGAAACAATGTGCCGTTAGTGTCGCGGGAGCCGGAGAGCTTCTGTATCGCGGGTAACATCATTGACCGACAGCCGGAAAACGGCGGCAACGGGTTCGGATACCAGGAGGATATTTCTTATACTTTAACCGGGATGGACCGTCATGCGGTGTTTTCCCGCCAGAGGGTGGATGTGTTCCAGCCAGATGAGGTGGTCAGCACGCAGAGCGCAAGGCAGCATAAAGACGCCACAGATCTGGTCTGTCAGCCGTATCAGGAAACTGTTGGCACGCTGTGCCAGGACGATGGGAAAGGCATCAACAGCCAGTATGTCACGCAGGATAAATGTATTGTGGAACGGAGGAACTTAATTCGCCGTTTGACTCCACTGGAGTGTGAGCGGCTTCAGGGTTTCCCGGACGGATGGACAGACATCCCCGGAGCATCCGATTCCGCCCGTTACAAGGCGCTGGGAAACAGCGTGGCGGTACCGTGTGTGGATTTCCTCCTGCGCGGCATCGCTTATTTTTTACAAAAATTCAAAGAGGAACCAGAAAAACCGGCTATGTAACATTGGTACATCTGCTTCCCTTTGGAGAAAATCCTTGTTGGGTATGGTCATAGCTATTCCCTCACATTGCCGATATACTTGGCTTATAAAGAATCAGAAGAAAGGAGTTACACTGCATGGAAAACCGCAAAAATCTCTGCGCCATGATTCCCGAATCCCTGCACACGCAGGCGCGGACGGAGCAGGAAAAACTGGAGCTGACACTGAGCCAGTATGTTGAGATGGTATTAAAAGAACACTTTGAGATGGGAGGGAAAGCAATGGATGGCAAGACAAGGACGCTGGCGTTTCAGGTATCGGAGGAACTCTTCGGGAGGATTAAGGGGCATCTGAAAAAGACGGGTTTAAGCCAAAAGGATTTCGTGATTAGCCTGATTGAGCAGGCGCTGGCTGAAGCGGAGAACGCTGAACCAGACACAGCCGGACAAAAAGAGGAATCATAATGACAGACATTTCAAACCGCCGGAGCCATGGAGCCTCGGCGGTTTTCACTTGGAGGTGAACAATTTTGTATATTTACCCTGACAATTTAAAATCCAAGGCCACGCTGTGGCTCTGGCAGCTAAAAGACATCGGCATCATCGGCGTGTGTGCGGTGGTATCCATTCTGGCGCTGACGCAGGCCGGGTTCTTCCCGCCCATCGTCCTGACGGCGGTGTTCGCCTTTCTGACGATCCGCTTCGACGACACCAGCATTCTGGATTTTATCAAGTATGCCTGCGGGTTCTTTTTTACCCGCCAGCAGCTCTATGAATGGAGGTACAGATAATGAGCAGAAAGAAAGACACCGTCCCCGCAGGAGGGAAGAAACAGGCCCGTGAGAAAGCCTCTACCCGCCAGCTCATCGGGGCCGAGGCCGTCACGGATTACAGCCTTGTCACCCACGGGCAGGGCGAGCTGGTGTATTTCATCGTCAAGCCCTCCAACATCTCCGTACTGTCCGAGGCCAGCGTCGGGGCGCGGATTTATGCCCTGATGACGGTGCTCAAGGGCGTGGCGGAGATTGAAATGCTGTGCCTAAACAGCCGGGAGAGCTTCGAGGACAACAAGCGGTTCCTGCGCTCCCGCATGGAACAGGAGGACAATCCCGTGGTGAGGAAACTCCTTGAAAAAGACCAGACCCACCTCGACCGGATACAGGTGCAGATGGCGACCGCCCGTGAATTTTTAATCATGATCCGGCTGAAGGATGAGAAGGAATCCGAGGTGTTCCCCTATCTTTCACGGATAGAAAAATCGCTGAAGGAACAGGGGTTTTCCGTAAAGCGGGCCGACCGGGAGGACATCAAGCGTATCCTTGCCGTGTACTATGAGCAGAACGTGACCACGGAAAAATTTGAGGATTTTGATGGGGAACGCTGGATCATTCCGGAGGATTAAGCCGTGGGTATTCCCAAATATCCTGGTGAAAAGGCTACTTTTTTTTGCGGTATTGTGGTATGATAATCAGAAGAAAAACGAGAGGATGGTGACGCGGTGGAAGTACTGCAGAAAGTGGACCGCTTTCAGAAAGAAATCAATGCCTTGCGTCCGTTTGAGGGCGAAATGCTGGATCAGATAAAGGATTATTACCGGATTGGGCTGACATGGACCTCCAATGCGCTGGAGGGAAATTCCCTGACCGAGAGTGAAACCAAGGTGCTTTTGGAGGAAGGGCTGACCGTGGGCGGCAGGCCGATGAGGGATGTGTTTGAGGCGGTGGACCACGCCAGGGCCTATGATTTTATGTTCTCCCTGATGAAGAACCGTT